>Ga0256407_10002804_pt1 | contig 32366 bp, 46 predicted proteins | sample RumenRJG_04DNA_FD_193489 | JGI IMG/M metagenome (GOLD analysis project Ga0256407, IMG submission 193489) | Bovine rumen microbial communities from Lethbridge, Alberta, Canada - RJG_04 | ecosystem: Host-associated > Mammals > Digestive system > Stomach > Rumen | place: Canada: Alberta...
CAATCGATCTGCTCGTACATAGCATTCTTTTGGATTAATGGCAGGACCAATCATGTTGCTTATAAATTCGGGAATAATCTTCTCGAACTCCTGAGTAATGATGTTTGCTGCCTGAATGGCTATCTGGCCGGTTAAGTGTGATTTTTTAAGTTTCATATTATTTATATATTGTCATTGCTTCGTAGTTAAATCGGACAAATCCCTTGGTGATATCAGCCTTACGTTGAAGTTCAAGTATCCAATTATCAAAACTCGGTCTGCCATCGATAAAAGTCAGGTCTTTACAGAGGCGATTGAGTCGTTTGGCAAATATCTGGTTCTCCTTGGTAATGTCATCCGGATCTGCATGAGTGAAACCTTCGTTTACAGCTTCTTCCTGTGTGGATATGAACATAGATGTGAAGAACCCTTTGAGATCGTACTTATCGGCGAACTCACTGGCATAGCACCATACTCCAATGATACAGGAACGTTTACGGAGTATATCCACCACACGTCTATCAACCACATATCCATTCCAATCCTTATTCAGGAGACCGTTTGGTGTACCGTGTCCATTAAGTATGAGAGGACGTTCCGGATGTTCGCGAAGCATTGAACGAACTTGCCCCTTACTTGGATTCAGTAGGAGGTTGCATTTAAGACCTTCGTATATTCCCCGAAAATCGGTACAATCCGGGTGGGATTCTACAGTAATTACATCGAATGTTAAATCCTTTTGTAGCATATTATCTTCTTTTATGATTATCCATCGCCATACCGAACCTCTTGGTATCGGTTTGAGACATAACGTCAAGTTTTGTGGATAGGTCGATCATTGATTCCCACTCCCTGACTGGATATGCACCCATCATATGGGATATCATATTTCTGAACTCCTGACGGTGTTTCTTACGGGCATCCTCCTGTTCCTTGGAGTTGTACTTTTCCTGCGACTCTTTCACAATCACACCGTGATATTCAATAGGACGGCGTCCCTGAGCCATTGCCTCAAAGTTCTTATAGTCCGACCAGCTGTTAATAACCGGAATCTCGGACATATGCACCTCGCGAACGATTACATCTTCCTTCTTGGTGGTGAAACGATTGTCTGTCAATAGGCAGGTTGCGTAGTAATCATATAATTTGACAACCACGAAATCACCGTATTTTTCTATTAACTCTTGAACGAGTTTAGCTCCTTTAGTTTTTGTCATCGTATATATCTTTGATGATTATTTGTTTTCCGGTTTGTTCCTTTATATAGGTATTGATATCCTTATATGAACGTGTACCCATATCGTACACATTACTTATTGTGTCTGCGAGTATACATATCGGATTATGGCATACACATATCACATCGGCATTAAAAACTTTGGATATGTTGGATAGCACCAGATAGAATGTCATCTGGCATTTCAGATCAAGTCCCTCGTCTAACTCATCCATAATGATAAGCGATCTGTTATCTCCACTTGGCCATGTGGTCTTATCCTTCGAATCCACCTTCATTAGTTTTTGCATATCGTTGATGAATTTGGATATCATCAACTTGCTACCCTCACCACGAGATATATTATTATATGTCATACCACCACCATGAATGAAGCCTGTAGCCGAACCGGCATTCATAAATGAGACCGGATTATCCACATGTGCATCAAGGCAGAACACATTTGAATATATATCGAGACCTTTAACATCAAACACATTCTGGTATACCTGCACGTCGTGGTTCCTTGCAAACTCCACCCGGATATGCGGATTCATATTCTCGTATAATGAATCCCTGTGGGCTCGAATTGCATGTAGGATTGTAGATTTACCACATCCATTAGGACCAACGATATAATTGACGCCAGGTTCTATGTTCAGTTCTATGGTGTCACCTTTTTTGTACACCCTCTCATCCATTTTGGCCTTAATTGTTAACTTATTCATTTTCAGTATTATATTTCATTGCTCTAAATGCTCTATCTCGAAGTTTATCCATAAGATCATCAGGGAAACTTTCATTATATTCATCCTCCGGTATATACAGACTATCACCCCTCTCAAAAGCTCCGTGGTAATCTTCCATAATGTCTGTGACATCTATTGCCTTGGTATCCCTGTGATCATAGGTGTTATCCAATCGGTCCACCGTGAAGAACATTATCACACCAACACACTTCATATACACAGGATCCAAACACCACAGTTCATCGGTATCCAAAACATCCGGTACTTCATTTTCGTCCGGGGATACTATTGAGTTGAATGCCTTGATATCATCCATATTATCGGGCACATGAAGGAAGAACAGGTCAAGATCAAAGTGTCTTGGGTTGGGACATACTGCCTTATATGCGCCTTCCAACGTGGGGGCAAAACAGATCCGGGGAGTCTTATCATCCTCAGTCTTCATTCGACTTTCAGGCACCCGAGGATAGAATAATGCACCATCGTGGTTCACCGGAGAGATGTGGTAGAGTTCCAATCCGTTATAATCGTATGGATGAAGTGTTAGCATCTGCCTATCCTCGGACGTTTAATTTGTTCAACTTTTTTGTATTCGACCTTGTCGACATGTCCAAAATATTTGAATCCGTTTACAAAGTCATTACCGGCCTTAAACAGGATTTCATCCTTCCGACCATCCACCATCACAAACACCACTGACTGGTTCTTTGCGATATCGCGAAAATCGTATCCTCCATCGTAATACACACCGGCCTCGAGCTTAACTCGTTTGCCTCCTTGGGTGCGAACTATCATATCCTGTTTTGCTATATATCTATTCATAGAGTCTTCCTTTCGGATATATATAAAGGAACCCATATGAATCTTAACTAAAGCCAGGGTGAAATATGGGATGGCTCGAGCCCTATGGGTTTCGTCATACCTCCAAAGTATAAGAAGCATCCAAATATCTCAACCTGCGACGTTATATCGGTTGCAATTTGTTGCACCTGTGAAGTAAGGGTTTTGAATCGTTCGTATTGTTCAAATTTACAGGTTAGACCACCAACATATCGTCGGATTATATTAAAGTTTAGATCGTTATTGAAAGTACTCTTCCCATCATCCAGCAAATCGTGGCGTCTAATAGCCAGCGGTGTTTTGAGTTTAACTATATCTGATTTGATTTCTCCGGATTTTGTTTTCACGGCAAACCCATAAAGTAATTGCACATGGGTGAAAGTATTATACGAACCAGCCGGTATATATATTTTATCAAGCTCTTGCAGGTATGAAGTGATATGCTCCATTATTGATTTATCTGGTTCTATCTCATCTAAATCCTCAAGATAGCATTCACTTCGTATTTCCGGATAAAACCCAGTACAACAACGCGATTTATCAAGAATAACATACTCTTGATCGATGCTATCTATTATTCTTAATGGAACAATGAATTTCCCTTCACCGGGATTTTCAAAATCAATACCGTTTACTTTCATATTAAACTCGTTTTTTGTTAACAATCTTGTAAGTCATATCCTTCAACTCATCAATGAATTGACCCACCGGATATTTACCGGCTTCCACATCGCGGAGTTTCTTCTCCCATTGGCCAGTCAACTCGGGCGACTTCAATAGGGGATCAGTAATGGCATCTATTAACGTAACACCGATACTGGTGGGTACGATATTCTTTTTCTGGTGAGCAATGAATCCGCGTTTGAATAAGAGTTCAATGATGGCAGCTCGAGTACTTGGACGGCCAATACCATTGGCTTTCATAGCAGCTCTCAATTCCTCATCTTCCACTTCGTTACCTGCAGTTTCCATTGCTCTTAACAATGTAGCTTCAGTATATAATGGAGGAGGTGTAGTGGTGCGGGTGGTAAGTGTCGGTTTATGTGGACCTTCTTCTCCCTTTTCGAATGCCGGTAACATCTTACCTTCCGGTGAGCGTCCAAATACCTCATACCATCCAAGATCAAGAATCTGGTTACCGGATGTTTTGAACTCTACTTTATCCACTTTGCCGGTTATTGAGGTCACAGATTTGACACAATCCGGATAGAAGATGGCAATGAAGTGTTTGACGATATCATCGTAAAGATTTATTTGGGCATCAGTCAATACTCCGTATGGTGTTTTACCGGTTGGTATGATGGCGTGGTGATCCGTGACCTTTGACGAATCAAAATATTTTTTATCCTTACGTAACTTATTGAGATTCAATTTCGAAACATAATCGGAATATCCAGGTAGACCACGTAGGATTCGTGAGCAATCCCCATAGACATCTTCCGGTAGGTAGGTGGTATCAACACGCGGGTAGGTTACCAACTTGGCCTCGTATAAAGATTGGAGTGTTTCCAGGGTGGATTCCGCGGAATACCCATACTTCTTATTCATATCCACCTGTAGACTGGTCAGGTCGTACAAGCGCGGAGGTGCCTCGTTGGCTTTCTTGGTGGTTACACCGGTTACCTTGAATGGTTTACCCTTAATGGCATCGAGGTCATCCTTTGCCTCATCTTTATCCTTATAGGAGCCCTTGGTGGCCTGAAATGTTGTATCCTTATATATAGTAGAGAGGACGTAATAATCCTCCGGAACGAAGTTATCAATCTCCTCCTGTCGTTTTACGATCATTGCCAAGGTCGGTGTCTGTACACGTCCCACGGAGAATGTTTGTCCTCTCATACCACCTGTAAGTGTATAATAACGGGATGCAGTCATACCAATCAGCCAATCACCACATGCACGAGCAAGACCGGCTTCGTATAGATGTTGGTATTTGGATTGATCCACCAGGTGACTGAATCCTTCCTTGATTGCCTCATCGGTCATAGAGGATATCCAAAGTCGCTTCACCGGACATTTGGCTCCGGTTTGCTGGAGTACCCAACGTTGAATCAATTCACCCTCCTGTCCGGCATCACCACAGTTGATAATCTCATCGCTGGAGTTGAACAGTTCTTTGATGATTCCGAATTGTTTACGGACACCATCATTATGTTTGAGTGTAATCTGGAAACGATCCGGAATTAATGGTAATTGCTTAAAGTTCCAAGCCTTCCAATCCGGACGGTACTCGTGAGGAAGTTTCAACTGACATAAGTGACCAAACGTCCAGGTCACTCGGGTAAATGCTTCAAGAAGGACCGAAAATCCTTCATAATATCCATCTTTAACATCCTTACAGCCAAGCACTTTCGCTATATCCTTGGCTACTGATGGTTTCTCTGCGATGCATGTAATGATTTTGGGCATATTATTCGTATTGATTATTAATAATTCGAAAGAATCTGAATAATTCCAATTATGGTGAATGCAACGGTCACTACAATGGCCAACCAGTTGGGTTTCACACCCGGTATCATCCGGAGTTTACCATTAAGGTCCCGCATATATACAGGACCGCCACCAGTGAAGGCCCAATATATGATACTGCTGGAAAATATGACGAGTAATAGTATATCTAAAAGTTTCATGTTTAAATATATGAAATTTCCGAGATTATTTAGGTGGATGCTAAAATACTTATTATATATCTATAGAAACATAAAACAATATATATGAAACCTCTTTTTGATTTTATTACAGAGCAATCAGATGATAGTATTTATTACAGATTGGCCAAGAATATGTGGGCTTGGAATGCACATCGTGCCAAACCGGAGGCCATTCGTTCTGCAATTCGCAAGTATGGTATTACACAAGATAATCCACGTCGTGGTCTTGTAAAATGGTTCAAAGCCAATTACCCACCGATTCCTGATAATAGCAAGGAGGTTATTAAACGTTCTCAATGGAAAATCGAGGAACTCGTTGGACAGACCGAGAACCAGATTATGCACCCTCACTATGATGAGATAGTTCGTTATCACTGTGCACATCCAGACAAGCGTCATGATGTACTGCTCATCTTCGAGTGCTCCAACAAGAAACCCTATAATGACGACTCCAGTAAGATCCCATACCTTCGTATCTTCGATGATTGCTGTGATTTTGCCAATGCCGACTATGGTTTGATACCATACGCTTTCTGCGAACTGTATCCATATCGTTATGATGAATGGGACCACTACTCCGAGGGTGAATATGGAGCTTGGTGGTACCGCGAGGTTTCCAAGATTAACTTCAAGATCTTTATGGATGCTTGGGGATATAAGCGTGCTGTTGTGGTTATGCAGAATCCACATCCACGTCAGTTCCTCAAAGAGATTAAGGAACAAAACCTCTTTGGATGGGGTGATAAGTTGGACTTCGTTACTGACGATGCATTTGACAAGGAGATGAAGAGTAAGTACTCGGCCACATTTGGTGGTACCGGTCTTATTGTTACCCGTATGTTGGGATTGCCTGAGACCAAACTCAAAACCTGTAAGCTCGTCAAGAAGGCACTTGAGGCTGTTAATGCACCCAAGGAGCAGATCGATCGTATTGCAGAAGTATATAAGGTAATGAACAAGGCAGATAAGTCGGACGATAGCCTCGGTAAGGCTCTTAAAGCAGCAGGTCTCAACACGAAACGTGCGTACGCAGAGTGGCCATACGGTGAGAAGAAAGATGAGAAAGACGAGAAGGATATAAAAGAATACTTCCTACCATTCTACAAGACGACTCCGGTTATGGAAGCATCCCAACAGGATTTCCAGTCCAAACTCACCAAACTTGAAAAGGAGCTGGATGATCTGGATGTGGATAAAGTAAAAGATGAAAAGATCGAAAAGGATCTCGGTGAGATCAATCTTGTCAAGAATCCGGATGACCTCTATACCATCTATGAATGGGCTTGGCCGTGTGGTAAGCTCCTTTATTGGATGCTCGACAAGAAACTCGATGTCACCCTTCAAAAGGACTATGACACCCTCAAGGCATTTATGAAGAAACAATCCAAGTGGGGTTGCATTAACGAATACTTCTTCTACTACAAACCATTGGTTGAGAAACTGGGTTGGAAAGATAAGGAGGTCGAGGCAAACGCCCTCAAGATTCACTTCATTGAGAACCACAAGGACATTTTGAATTTCGATATAAAAGATCACTGGGCATAATATGAAACCCCTATTCCAATATATTATAGAGGCTCGTGGTGTTGTTACTGGTAGCAATTCTTGGTCCAGCCTTGTGGACTATCTGGTGGGTATATACACCAACATACCGGATAATGAGGACTACTTTGTGGATCGCTCCGTACTTCCGGGTTGGATGGATGAATGCATCATCCGCAAAATGGATTGGATTGCTGGTGGAATTGCATCATACGCAGACGACGAGTCTGCTCTGATTGGCAACCGCATGTCTGTAACCATCAAGTTGTCCAACTGGTTGAGTTCTGACAAAAACAAGATTCGTACTACCCTTGAGCATGAGTTCCAACACGCATTCGATGATTGGATTGGTAGGTATCGCCGTGGTAAAAATACATTCCTTGACGACGACTACTGTGTACCCATAGGATATGAAAGTCCTGATTTTGATGACATCAACTACTGGGACATCCTCGTAAATCCCCAACAATGCACCTTCGATCATATGTTCTACCTGCTCCGCGAAAGTACATACTGGTTCTCACCTACAGAGATCAATGCGTTCCTCCGTGAGTTCTCCATATATATCAAATCGTACGCGGCAGCTCACGGTAACCAATGGGACTGGAACGATATTCATGATAATCCCAACAACGGTGCATTGCCATTGGTTGGCATGGAGTTTCTCCATTACGTATACGACAACATTAGCAAGTACACCGGTATTGACAAAGACGATCTCTCCTGGGAATATATTATGGAAGGTCTTAATATGCACTGGGCTGATATCGTGTTTGGTCACAAATTTCCCGGTAAAGACAAGCACGCGTTCCGTAAAGTCATTGGAGAGATCATTAAGAAGAAAACCAGTAAGGCTATGAGTCGGTACATGAGGGTCTTGAAAGATTCCGGTGCCGAACTGGTGAATATGCCGGAGTGGTTTAAGTAATTTTAGTTACAATCTACATCTAAAAAAATAAAAAAACAATAATGGAAACACTATTAACTTATATTAATGAAGCCGAGATCCCAAACCAAAACGAGATGACAGAAGTTCCTGCCGCATACCAAGGTACTCTATTAGGTGTGTTCTGGAACAGTATTCGCACCGTTGCCGAAAAACGCACAATGGGCTGGACGAACTCCTCAAAGATTAAGGAACCGGTTATGGCTTATATAAAAGCCAACCAAAGTGTACCTACCCTTACCAAGTTTGGTACTGGTAAGAAACTGCCTTGTAGCGATATGGTGAGATTTATATCGTGCATGTTGGCTAACATTAAAAGTCTCCAATTCCAGCGATGTCCAGTATATGCAGCGGGAAATTGATAAGATTCTCACGGATCTTGACCTCGACACCTATCTACATATCACCATTGGAGATGTTGATGAGTTTATCGATAGTTACCTGACCGACGTTCGTTGGGGTGTACAGTACTACACCAATAAGGTCACCAAGCCTTTTGAAGGTATCCAAATCAGTTGGTCTAAAGGCCACATTGATATGAAAATGTAATACCATAAAAATATTAAAAAAGGACCTCATTGAGGTCCTTTTTTTGTTATTCAACCTCCCACCAATCGCTTAACCTTCCCTCCGGATAGAACACAAAGTGTAGTGATCCATCATCGGTCATATATTCGATTTCGGTTCCAAGTTCCCGCTCGTTGGCATCTACCTGAATAAGAGAATCCATAGAGTAGTATGTGGGGAATCCCATATCATTTACCACTTCTATTTCGTTACTGTCCGGTAAGTATTGTACGTCCATTATGTTATTTTTATTCATTAAAATATTCAGGACAAACCCCTTCGATTGCACTTTTTACATCATCTTTCCATTTTGTATGGAGGTTCGTAAAATAAAGGAGGTCACATAAAATAGTGATTGCATTTTTATCGGATCTAACTGCATGACACATACCAACATCTTCAGCAATCCGATCTTCTATTGTTTGTCCTTTGAATGTTTCTTTATTTCTCATTTAACAATTTATCTTAATTGCATAACCTTGTTTAGCGTATTCAATCAATGTATTCACATCAACCTCCTCTTTTTCCCATTTAGATCTATAATCAGAAAGATATGTTTTTTCCTTCAACGAACTCCAAGAAGAACAATCACGTGCAGATTTTGAATCAATGTCATATATGGCATCCATAAGTGGCTTGTCTTTAGCCACACTGATTTTTATCTTGGTATTCATTATTTCAACCCAACATTTTTCATGAATAGATCGGTGATCACATCCAGGTTCATCATGATCTGTTCGTGAACGTCCATCTTGTGTTCGGTTTTCTGGCGTGGCCAATCGACCAGGATGACCTCGTACTCACAGCGGCCCCAAAACTGATACTGGGATTTATCCTTAATGAATTTACGACACTCCTCAAAGGTAACCGGCTTGATTTTCTGGTCGTTGTACTCGTCGATCAAATACGGCATCACATTATATGATTCGAATTTATCGGCGTTGAAATTGAAATTGATTACGTTAAACGGAGTAGCTTTTTCTGGATTAATTTTCTTTGCCATATTTATTTATTTTTATACGTTTCTACCATTCTCATAGACAAACTTGCAGGTGGGAAAGCGAAGGCTGATATTACCATCCTTATCGGTGGTCTCCTCGAAGTACTGCACCGTGATGGTCTTACCGATCAAGTCCTCCGGATGTTCCTTATACTGACGGCGCTGTTCGAGTGACCAACCGGAGCCCACACTAACTCGGTTACCCTTGTGAGTGATGTATGCATTGGTCATTACTTCCTCTTCAACTTCTTTACCATCTTTGATAACACGGAAGGGACCGAACTCTACATCCTCGACCACATACTCGGCATCCTTGAATGCCTTAACCTTGAGCATAGAGTCACTGCGCTTGCATATTGTGGTGTCATTCTTACGAATCACAAGGCCTTCCCATCCCTTGGCTTGTGCCTCATCGAATCGTTCCTGGAATTGTTGTTGGTTCTCGATCACCACCATTTCCACCACCTGAATCATTTGAGCTCCACCATATTCTTGTCTATCCTGATTATAGGTCAACTCCCAATCAAGCAATTCCTTATAGCGATCGAAGAATTTACGGTCAGTATGTCTGGCTTTGAATTCATCGAGAGTCATCATATCGAAGACCTTATACTTTGGATTCTGGATGGTGTGATCCTTACGGGTGATCTCCTTGGTGATGGCCTTAAAGTTCTCGTTGCCCATAGAGTCCACAATACACATTTCTCCATCGAATACAGTATTCTGCATTCCCAGTCGTTGTAATTGAGCACCGATTTTATCAAGAGTGAAGAACTCCTTACCCTGACGGGAGAAGAACCGGATGTTACCTTGATGGTCAATCATCGTGATACAGCGCACGCCGTCTAACTTCCTCGAAGCCAACCACATATCCTTCTGGAAATCCACCTTGTTCTGACGTTCAAAATAGACATTGCACAGACTCACCTCGAAGATAGGGATAAGATCCGGGATGACCTTGTTAATGGACTTGGCATCCATACGAATCTTCAGGTTCTTGTCCAGGATATTATAGAGTACCTCGCGGCAATTCTCCGGCTGATTACAGATGGTGTTATAGATGGCTTCCAGTGCATTGTGCCCAGTGAGTGACCGGTTTGCAAGTTGTTCCAACAGCTGCATTACATCCATCTCATCACTAAAGATAGAGAGACTGGACTGATTGGCAACCCACTTCTTTACCTGCTCGGAAGTCACACCGAACTTAATGTATGGTGAATATGTATTCAGGAGAGCCCAACGAATCCACCACTTTTCGTTCTCCGTGATGTTAAGAGCGTTGTACCAACCATCAAGACGCTGGAGTTTATCCTTCGAACTATTGGTTTGATTGATGAACTCACATCCACTACGGATGGTGTCGAGGATTTCGAAGTTTGTTTGTTGTATAGAGGTGTTCATAATAATTAACTTTTTCGCCGTGTTTATGCTTTACTGATGATATCATTAAACGCTTGGTTTTCGTCGGAGACGTATGGAAGTACACGTCCATTGGTACGATCAACTCGAATCTGTCCCCAACCCTCCACATAGAAGTCAGCCATTTTCCATTCGGAGTTCTCGCATGTACGAAGGAACAATGCCTTATGATGTTCGCGGGTGAGGAACATATCACCAAAATCAGCGGTTTCTATTAATTTCTGTATATCCATAATGATCCCATTTTGTTCAAATATATATAAAGGAAACGGTGAGAATATTAACTGGGTATTTCCAAAAAATAGGATGTATATAAAATCTCCTCTATAAAAGACGATCTCACCGTCCCCTGTATAACTATTAAGGGACGGTGAGATCTTTTGTTAGGGAGCGAATTATCGCGCTTAAATCGAATGTTTGAGGTCTACTTCATTGACCAACTTCCCAGCATGTGCTATATGGAACACTTCTGCGAGGGTGATGTAGAAGAATTTTTCATCCTTCCAATAACCGAATGTGAGGTCATTACCAAGAAACTGGGTGATGATATGTTCCGGTTGAAACCCATCTTCGAAATGGAAGTGATCATATATATGTGGGACGTTGCAGTTCATTGTATACCTTAGTCGATATTTTTAAAGAAGCTCACGCGGCGATTGATTTTGGACTCCAAATCGCCAAAGGCAATCTTCTTACCCTTACCGGTGACAGTGAGCTGATCTTCCTTGACACCCAGTTTAATAAGGGCATCTGCAACGGATTGAGCACGTTTCTCGGATAGGGTCTGGTTGTATTCATCCGAACCGGAGGCATCGCAATAACCGGCTACTGTGAAACTGACAGTGGTATCCTTGCTCATAATCTTGGCGATCTCTTGCAGACGGTACTTCTGATCCTTGGGGATGTTATAACTATTTAATGGAAACTCAATGGAGAATGGTAAGGCATACATAATATCCTGGTTAGCCTTAATATCGTTGATGATACTATCCAATTCCTTTGCGTGGGTATTATCCTTTTCATTCAAGACAACCACCTCTTTTTGCTGATTCTCCAAATTGGCGATCTTTTCGAGAAGTGCTTTTTCTCGAGGAGTACACTTTTCATGTTCATGGGAGATGCTATCCATTCTTTTCGTATACTCATAACTATCGATCTGAGCCAATTCGTATTGCTCGAAGATAGCCTTGTCTGATTTGGTTAGGCCAAAATTGTATGCATAACCAAGTCGAATGAATAGATGACTGGTGGATAGGCTACGTCGAACATCTGCAGTAACATCAATACCGAGTTCTGTATAAATAATATTATGTTCGCATTCGATCCAACGATAACCAATACCGGCATCTGCGTTTAATGCAACCCAGCCGAATTCATCGTTACCGATAGCGGCACCACCATCCATAAATCCATAGAAGTTCTTACCATACTGGAAACCAACCAGTACCTGGGTATAGCGATCGTATGCATTTGTATCGGAAGTGAATACTCCAGGATACTCCACAATACCGCGGAATGCCCAACGATCGGAAAGTTGTTTACTTGCACGAAGTCCAAGACCCCAGTTGAAGTCCTGACCAAGCATAATGTTGTCGAATTTCATTTGTTCGGAGACAGTCAGGTTACCACCAATGGACCAATTGCTCCAGAAACCGGGAGTAGGTTGAGCAGAGATGCTAAAGAACATCATAACTGCTGCGATAAAAGTTAGAATTTTCTTCATTTGTAATTTTTTTATTTGTGTTTTTTAATAATAATTTATACAATTCTGGTTTCAAACATCAACATAAACTGCTGACGTGTAAGGGTACATCCAGCAGCACCCTTATGGCCACCACCGGCGTAGTTCTCCTTGAGCCATGCACCACAGTCAAACTCTTCATCCTCGTTGACGTTGTACATACTCATTATAATCTTGTCGTTGTTGGCATCCACCTTGAATACCAACCCATGAACGATATCGGTACCACGGAACATTTTGAAGGATCCACTATAGAAACGATCGGTGGTGATGATGGCACATGCCTTACGGTCGCCATCCTTGGTACGAACAATCCAGTTGGTATCTCCGTGGGTACGAATAGCTCGCTCGGTGCGTTCGTTATCGAGTTGATATACAATACATCCGTATGAGAAGGCATCGTCAGCCATAGTATTATGAAGACCCTTCCTATCCAACAGGGCACCTACCCATTCATAGAACCACTTTACCTTGAGGTTGGATTTACGGGTCACACCGGTATTGAAGGACAACAATGCATCTTCAGCCTCTTGGCTGTCATACTCGGGTTTGCTCTTGTAGGACCACGAATCGTAGTCTGAAAGCTTCACCAGATAATCCGAGGGTACACACATTGCTGTCTTGACACCGGACTGAATAGCCCATTGATCAGCAAGGTAATCCCACGTATTCAACAGGGCGGACTGATCGGTACGGCGAACACCAGGTGCATTGCGGAACTCTTCTGTCTCGGAAGCCTTGATGATGGGATGGTGGTGATCACACCAGTGGAAGTTCTGATCGAATGCTTCGTACATATGGTTCATAGCTTCCACACTGTTGAAGGAGATGTCCACCATAAACACAGCTTCGAACTTATCCCACTTGACCATACGTGGTTTCTTATTGGATGGATTGCGTACCCATTCAACCAGTTCGTCCCAATCGGCCGAGAGGTCTGCATAGTTGACACCATAGAACTCGAATTCCTCCGGTTTGAACACGGTGTTGTTGATGACAGGAAATCTGGTCAACCAGGCCTGAACAATGCCGGCGGAGCATACTCCATCATTATCCTCCCGGTGATAAATTACAAGTATTTTTTTCATATTATTCTGTTTGTATTTCTTTGAAATTCTCGAAAAAATCCTGTTGGGTACGAATGAAGTGTTTGGCATCCTTGTTCTCGTATGCCGGTTGGTAGATAACGAAACCCTTTTTCCACTCACCATCAACCTTCATCATTGCATTCGGATCGATGAGAATATAGGGCTTACCTGTTTTAGTGTGTATGAATTTACGTTCGCTCATACTCAATCCTCCTTCAGTTTAGTTGATAACATCTTCAGGTCAGGACTCTCTTCCCAACCGATACCGTCGTTGGTGATCTCCGGGTCGCCATCTTCTTGGATGTTTGCGAGAAGATCTCCATTGTACTTGCTGTCGAACCTCTCAACCTCGGCTTTTTCGAGAGCTTCCTTTTCGCTATCAGCATTCACTGCTATTTCCACGTAGGTGTGATAGTTAAAACGAACTGTGTATCTTGCCATAATGATTAGTTTTAGTATATTTATATATAAAGGAAACCGGTCAAATATTAACCGGTTTCTTGTGCTAATTTATCGAACTCCCTGAGTAGAGCTGCTGTAGCTGTGCGGATACCTTGTTCCCGGTCTGGTCCACCGGAGTAGCATACTCGAACTGCATGCCTACCGTGTTTGTTTTTGATGGTTACATATATATCTCCATCACCACCACGGATTAATGTAAGTTGAGCCGGTTCGATGTCACAATTCGCAGATTCTAACCAATACTCACCGGTCATATTATCCGAGTTTTTTTCTGATATCCAACATCATCTGGTCAACGAGTGACTTATCAATGGCATCCGGAATGTTGGATCGTTCGATGGCATGTTCCATCCTTTCAATATCACCGGTAGCAATATCCATAAGTTCTTCGTATTCAAACTCATGTGCACGAACTCTTAAAAGGAACTTGTCATCGATACCCTTACGGTTCACATTATAGGTTCCACCTTCTGCGATTTCGGTGCAGGTTCGAACCAACCGGATGCACTCACTCATATTCTTGGCGTCGTACGACTTACCGAGGTTGGATTCGTAACGAACCGGATTGCGTTTGGCTTCCCATTCCTTCTGGTTCTTGTAGTCCTTGCAGTGAACTGTGTATGCATCCCTATTGAAGAACAATGTACCTACAGATGTCAATCCTTTGGGGAGGTTATTGACATGCACATCGTTACCATTAGGTTTGCAGAATCCACCAGGGTAGAGGAATACTGCATATGCATCTCGTGCGTGATTGAGTTTGGCCAGGGAGATGTTTTCCTCCTTCAGGTGGTTTATTTCAAGCCACTCACGAATGGGTTTAGTGTCATTGTTGCATGTGACATAGCAGAAATCCACTGGTGTTTTACGTTCGAGGATTGGTTGATTAATCATCTTATTCAGGCCACGTGCCTTACGAATCTGTGCAGCTGCGTAGTGACCGAATGGTTTGAAACACTCCTTGGTAAGGAACTTATCCCTGTTTTCAAAGAAGACTTGGAACTCCGGCTCTACCCATATCTTGCAATCACTATCCACAAACAAGGACTCCAACACAGTTGGATTGGAAGTGGTCAGGAGTCGAGTGAACTTATTAAGCTCCCACATAGTGTCATCGTGTTTCTCGTCTGCCATCTCATCCTTGTAAGAATCCGGCAGGATGGACAGAAGAGTCCAGTTGGGAAGGTAAAATACACCACCATAATCAACGTCCGAACGTTCGGTGGCAATGCCGTGGCAAATGGAACCACGAATGTATCTGTAAAGAGTCTTATTTTCCATAATTATATATATTTTGGATCGAACACAGCCGGGCCAATTTCAATTGTGTTACCTCCCTTGGGGTAAAGAGCGATTCCTTGACTGGGAGCAACACTCAGTTCTAATTTACCGGTGGTTGTCCAATCACTAACTGTTTCATTATATGATTTCCGTTCATCCAGTCGGAACTCGGCGAATTTACCGGAGCGACCAATTTCACTGGCTATGAATACCGGTTGGTCTGGTTTGAAATTGAGACGATGTTCTTTACCGCCCTTGTCGTAATATTTTACTACCATCGTTTGAATTATTTGAAAATTTTACCGATCCAGAACTTGAAGTCTTCGAAGCTATCCACCCAAATATCGTTACCAACCATATTGTAACCATAGAGTGGAGAGACCGGAACATTGTCAATATCCAGGATGGCACCTTCGCCCAAATATGTGATGGTGAAGTCGATGTACTGCTTGGGTGTTTCAACGTGATGACCATTGACAATTATCTGGCGCTGTGGAGCCTCTATTTGCCTGGTGTATATGATATCGTTTCTGTCATTCGTTGCCTTGGCAAACTTATTCTGACTGAGGAAATCCTCGATTTGTTTTGGTGTTCCTTCCATTGTTATTGATATTTAATTATTCAAAAGTGCCAGTATGTATGGTACCATCCGGATAGGTGACTTCTTTCACCACCTTATAATGGATGGTCGAACCACGACGGCGTTCGAAATCGTTAAATACTCGGGCGAGATCCTCCAGACCATTAATGGACCAGAAATCCTCTACGTCAACCTCGTTCGGGACCTTCTTACCGATACTCATACGGATGAATGAATCCACATTCTCATTCTCATCGAAATCCGTGGAGACAGCCTCCAACCGGAGTTGCTGCCACATATCGGAATCACCCATAGTGTCGTTTTTCTGAATGTAACCGGTGTTCATTTCGTTGATACCGATTTGGTTATCAGCCGGATATCCGTGGTTTACCAACTGTGAGACGTACCCAGTGTTGATATCTTCATTTGTTTGTTTAACCTTACTGGTTTCTTTTGCTACTTGTGGAGGCATATGTATAAAATTTTATGTTCAAATATACAGGAATTTCATTCCTGGGTCTATTTATATATAAAGAAAACACCCAAGAACTTAACATCATTCCTGAGTGTTTTTTAGTAGTCCCACCGGGGATCGAACCCGGAACCTTATCTTTAGGGGAGATACGCTCTTCCAATTGAGCTATGAGACTGATTAGTAACCCCACCGGGGATCGAACCCGGGACCTTATCTTTAGAAGAGACACGTTCTTCCAACTGAACTATGGGGCTATAAATAAATACACTCGAGATCTAACAAGTCCCGAGTGTATACAATTTAGTTACTGGACCTGTTATTCAGCATCCTTTTTCCTTCTTCCACTTTTCTTTGGCTGGGGAGTCTCACTGATGGGTTCAGTTGCCGGTTCAGTGGCAGGTTCCTGGGTATCTACATTTTCTGCTGGCTCGATCTCATCTGTTGGTTCCTGCTGTTCTGTTGCAGGTTCCTCGGCAGGTTCAGTAGTATCTACTGTTTCGGCTGGATCAGGTTCACCTGTTGGTTCCTGAGTATCCATCTTTTCGATCGAACCGGGTTCATCAGTAGAATCTGGTTCTGCATCAGCATTATCGGTATCATCGAGGTCAGTTGCTGCATCCGTTTCTTCAACTTTTTCATCAACGATTGTGAAGTTTTGAAGAGCCATACGAGTACGGGGATCGTTGGCATTCTTGTTCAAGGAAATTTCAACCTCGTTTAATACTTCGTATACCAAAGGAAGATTCTCCACAGTGACACCTTCAATTTCAAGAAGCCTCTCATTGAAGGCATCAATCTTTTCGAGGATACCACGTTCACTCACCTGTTGGCGATAGTATGCTGCGTCTTTGTTACTTTCGTGAAAGATAGCTAAATTCTGCATATATTAATTGGTTTATTTAATATAAAATATAAAACCCGGTCAAGATTTTTAGCATCCGGCCGGGTTTTATTAGGAGTTACCTTATTGGTTATTCACCAGGATTGGGATCAGGGGTGTCGTTTGGAACAACGGTGAATACTGGAATACCATTCTCTTCGGTTTCCTCCACGTGGTAACCTTCAGCAACGAAGTTAACAGGACCACCAGGCTCGCCGTAAGATTCGGCAGGATTGAAGTTATAGAACTTACCACCATAGACCTTAATACGAGCGGTACCGGCCTGATAACTGGCATCGAGGCAGTTAAGGAGGAACTTGTAGTGACCCTTTTCGTCGACCTCTGTATTCTCACCGAGCATTACGAACTCACCACCATAGATGTTGATTTCACCTTTTTCTGCGTACATCACGTGGGTGTATGCTTCGAAGCGACCGCCACGGATATTGACCACTACATCATCAGCAGCTACCCATACACCATACGATTCTGCATTATTGATGAGCTTACCACCACCAACGGAATCCTTAATATCCATACGGACGGAACCACGGAGCAGCATGCAACCGAATTTGGAGTTACCCATCTGTACGGTGTGACCATTGAGGTCAAGTTCTTCGTGGTTACTGGCAAACATACCAGGAACCATATACTTGTTTGTGAGCTCAATATCTTCCATCACAATAGCCTTACCGGAGAACATGGAGGTCAAACCAGCAGTTTTGGAAGCAGTGATCTCTGTAGTAGCAAATTCAATGGAAGCTCCATCTTCAAGTACGAGCTCGTTGAAGAAATTGGTCTCTTCACCCTCAACACATTCGAGATAGAGACGACCCTTCTTCATAGTGAGCTTATTAGCGTGGAAGCTGGTACCGAGTTTCAATGTGTTAGGAGAGCATGTCACTTCAACATCATTGTACTTACCATTGATCTTCACGGAAGCATTAGGAGCAACAACGGCCATATCGGGAGTTGTCTCTTCCTGATCAGCGTTCTTGGAGTTGGAGATGGTGAGCTCCTTACCACCGAAGTCACTGGCTGTAGCAATGGTGTGGCCATTATCCTCTGTGAAGTGGGCACTAATAGAGGTTGCCTTGTTACAGTTTTCATCAATAGTCACATCACCGTGAACAGTAGCGTAAGTGCTGCTGGAACCACTCATTGAGCTATCTGTATAGACGTTGTTGTACTCACCTTTTGGATATACAGAACCATTCACATCATCACCTTTAGCATCGATAATCACATCCACAGCTTCTCCAGTATTGTTGATGGTCATGTACGAAGTTGATTCGTTACGAATAGTGGCTCCATTAGCTATCTCACCATTGATCTGAACACCCTTGGTGACTGTTTCAGGAATAGTGATGTTACCGAGAGTTTCACCTTCTGGAATGTCCACAATTACCTTGGTGCTACCACCAGCTATCTGCTCTTCAATGGAACTGATTGTATTCTGTGCAGTCTGTTCCTGTTCAGGAGTATTAACGATAGGTTCCGGCTTAGGTGGTACTGGTGGTTCAGGACCGGGCTGTTCACTACTCATAGCATTAACTGTATCAAGGTCACCAACACTGTGGGTAATCATACGTTTCACGGTATCCTCGGTCATTCCTTCAGGAAGTTCACGGCCGGTGAGGTCACCATTAATAATATCAACATAATCGAGGAGTCCTACAAGGCTCAAATAATGACGACGTAGAGGTGTTTTGGGATCGTCATTACTCTTCCTGAACACAGAAAGATCCACATTTGTATTAAGATTGTCAAAAATTGTAGGCATATTAAACTTGTTTATTTTTTGTTACATATATAAATAATAAAAAAAAGAGACCCAATAGGATCTCTTTAAATATCTGTCAATAATTGAACTATTTATATGGCAAGTTTCAAACTAAACAGTAACGATTTAAGAAGCTCGTTGGATTTACCCCCAATCCAATCCACCCACTCGTCATAATACAATTTTGGAAGTTCACAATCATCCTGACACATTAGTTGGTAGTGTGCATATGATCGACCATATTTTGATGCATCCCACACTCGTTCATCAACAAGCAATGCAATAGATGTCATCATCCACCCCATATCCGGTTCTTTGAACGTTGTGAAATTCATATGTTTCTCGTTGAGAAAATCAACTACCCTCAACATATCCGTGTAAATTCCTCCATCGAGAACAATGATTGTTTTATCCTCACGGGCCCATTGCTTATATTCCGGAGAATCTCCATAAGCCAAACTATATTCGACTATAGCATGAGCACCCTGAATGGTCTTTTGTATGGAGGATAGATGCCTTTCGGATAGGCAGTACATTCTGTATTCCATATATGAATCAATTATTTATTGTATTAAAATATCTAATTATATATTTGATTTAACCTTCACATTTTTATATCCATAAACCCAACCATTTTTCTCATATTGTTCTATTTCACTTGGGCTTACGTATTTATATTCACCATTTTTATTCATCCATTTATACCCGGATGATCCATTTTTATTCCCGGTAACTAATCCAACCCACCCTATTTGAGTATCAGGGTGTTCTTTTACAAATTCATCAAGTAATTCTTTTTTGATTTTAGTCCATTTTCCATTAACTGTGATATTGATTTTACCTTTTGCTGCATGACCAGCATCTATGATGTTTTCACGTCCCTTGTCTGTTAATGTATGCAAAAATCCAACATTCCACCCTGAATATTTTTGAAGTTCATCTTTATATATACGAAGATTATGAACTCCATCATTTATCCATATTTGTCCTCGTTTTTTATTTTCTTCGCGGATTCGTAAAATTTCATTCCTTTTTTCCTCACGTTCTTTAGATTTACGCTCTTTGTATTTTTTATGTCCCTCACCGGATATATTTTTATCTATTGACTCTTGTGTCCATTTTTGTGTTTGACCTTGTCTCCATCCCGGATTATCTTTAAGGAATTGCTCGAGTTGTTCCTTGTGTATGCTTTTATTATTTATACCATCGGTGACACGTCTTAAATTACCGTTTGATTTGCCTTGTCTACTACGACGATCAAGCTCATCCTGGGAAAAATTGTATTTTAATCCTTTAATGACATGTACGAGTTCACCATTTATGTATCTGGGGTCGTCTTTGCGGACCATCATGGTATTTCCTTGTTTATCCTTTACAGGAACTAATCCAGTTGTGGTTGTTCGACCACCCAGATTTATATTATAAGTATCCGGCCTTTTGACAAAATTATCATCCACCAATCGTCTTTCCTCGTCAATGGCTTCATTCCTTGTGGGAAAATAATTCAAAATCTGTTTTGTAAAGTATTCTTTTCCAAATTTCTGTATATCATTATTTAATGGTATACTTGATCCCATGTATCCATCATTGATATCATTTGTACTATGAACACCTATATATATTTTACCATTTAGTGTATTAGTAATTAAATAGGTATAATGAATCATCTCGGAGTTTCTTTTTATATAAAATAATACCCCGAGATGATAATTTTAATATTATAGTACCTGTTAATTCATAAGTTCAAGCTCACGAATTTCAGGGATACTTACGTGGTGTCTGAATATTGAGCCTGGGATACCCTTACAAAGACATCCGACAACAGAATGTTGATGGAGGGACTCGTTATGGACACCAACTAACTTATAATCCTTGATTCTGTTATCAGTATCCAGTTGTTTAGCCAGAATACGAACAGCATCCTCAATGAATTTGGTATAATGGTAATTGGCAACGGCGAACTCGGCTTCATCCTCTCTTTTAACAATAGCCTGACATTCAGTCACCAATGATTTACGACAGTGATCAATAATATCTTCTATCCAAACCATATCATCGAACTCAACAGTGACACTCATGGCTGAACGTTGGGCATGTGGAGTGGCTCCAACTTCACGAGTCATATTTGCATATTTGGAAAGTTCTGTGGAACACGGACAAGTCGATGAATACTGCCAAATCACTTTAAGAAGTTTTTTGAAGGTACCATCTTTATCTATATTGGCATCAAAGACGCAATGAACAATATAATACCCCCATAGTTTATTGCCAGCATCATCTCGACTTACCAAGGAATCCTGTTTAACATAATAGTCAAACTCAATCTGAATATTGGTATCAAAACTATGTTGATCTTTCTGATATTCTTTCAGGATATGTTCGAGTTTATTGATATCGAATATATCATCCTTGCTCTTGTAGAATGTACGTACAATTCTACTCATATTAAGACCAAGTCGTGTACTGGCCACATCGCATAATCCATGAATACTTGCAAGCACCGGCTGAGTGCCACCACCACGCTCTCGGATAAGAATAGGAACTCGGAAGTTAGTCAATCCCACAAAATCGATATACCTCCCCTCAAATTCGCTGTTTTGAAGGTCTGGCATATTATTCAAATAATCTTTTGATGGGATGAAATCCCCGGTGAAACCTTTACGAAGGTCTTTTACTTTTACTTCTTGATTCATATTATATAGTTTACTTTGTATGTATAAATATAAAAAAAACCCGGACTGATTTAATCCGGGTTCTATTATTGGCATGCAAGAGAATTAACCAAGATGTCTTGCGATAAGTTCTTCAAGGCCGTCTGAGTTACCGTGTTTGGCAAGAACCTCACCAAGCTTCTTATCATTACCAGAAAGTTTCTTCTTGGGATATACGAATACTGCATAATCTTCAAGTGAGACACCCCACATGGTAGTATCTTTTTTCAGATCATTGCCATAATCCATAATGGATTCAGCATCATCTTGCCAACCAAAAGACGACATTTCGTAATTTTCCTCGGCCCATAGGGCAATATCGTTTAAGATCTCACGATTTTCAGGTGTATCCTGCACACCACCTTCAAACATATTGTCCATCCATTCGTCAATATCAAGTGCACCGTCAATGTAATCTTCCAGACTACCAATTTGTGAATAATTAGAATATGCTGGTTTGAATTGTCCAAGTACCTTATCCCAATCGACCGGCTTGAACTGTGCCTTATATACCTCGTTTACAAGGCTCTCTGTAATTTGATATCTAAATAATACGACTTTTTTAATCTTCATTTAAGTTTCCAATCCACAATACGATCCTCCAGCCGGTTCCACTCGTTTTGATAGTTGTGAACAAATTCGAAAGTTTCCACAATCTTGGGATCATTATAAAGGTTCACACCATTGATCTTTTCGAAGTTCTCCGGAATGGGGAGACCGTGAAGATTGCTCATTGCCATAAGTCGATGTTCTGTATTGAATTCCTCGTTATCTGTGGTGATCCACCCGAACCCACCATCATCCATCTTCTCGCCCCACTTATAGGATCCTTCATAGATATACATTGGTGTCTCATTGTTAAACTCCGGATGATGGATGGGTACGAATGCTACCTCTTGCACCAAGGCAACCATATCATCAATAAGGATGAGGTTGCCGGGTTGTAATTTACGAATTTCTTGTGGTATCATTTTTGTTCTGTTTTAGTTCTTAATTTAGGAGCATCCCCGTCTATGATGGACTCAAAATAACCGATGGCTGACGCATCGGCCCAACGAATGGTTGCATACCGGCCATTGGCTACCATCAGACTTTGAATGGAGTCATCCATCTCCACCAATAATATCTTCTTACCGATACCGAATGCAAATCCCTGCTCCCATGCGGTACCGGCAGTTGTTCCTTGACGACCCCACGAACACACCACCACCCAGTCGGCTTCCCGGATGGCTGCTATGTCGTTTTCAAAGACCATCAAGCCCCACTCGTCATTAGGCCAGTCCCATGCATGTTCGATTTCGTGTTCCCACGGGGCATATACTTGATGGTTATGCAACCTGAGATTCATAGCTATTGCCATAGCTCGTTCCCGCTTATCGGGATCCATCGGTGTGGCTATATATATCTTCATAACAGTTCTCCCTCAAGACAATTAACAAGGCGCTGCATGTTATATAGTAGATTGTAACCCTCAATGTTGAACTTACATTCGCCATCGACATACACGAGTGTGTCAACCAATTGAATGTTGCGTTTTGGATAGGCATTTTGGAAGAATTCGAGGTTGATTTCGAAAATTTCACGTGCCGTCAGGTCTTTGCTGTCTTTAACTTTCAGGTCCATATTATTGTGTGGTTTTTAAGGTTATTACTTCAATCCAACTGCTGGAGCCCATATCGGTGCAAGAAAGAGGGCGACCCAAATTATCATTGTTATGACTCCAAAAACTACCCAGCCGGTAGACAGTTGTTCGCGTTTTTTGTATGTTCCTCTTTTTTTCATCGTTATTGGTATTTATTATGTTCCTATTTATATATAATTGATACTCCAGAATCTTAACAATTTTTTATGTTAACGATGGATTTTTAATATTGGCTTTAAGTATATGTCTAAATACTTCCTCGTGTTTATCCGACCACCCATTGAAGCATTTATATTGGTTGATACAGGTATCCAACGATGATTCATTATGGTAATATCTATGATGTGATCGTATGGATTTAGTAAGATATTCAGTAAGGCTCTTTGTATAGTAATGATCGAGCCACATTACTTTATGAATCGGCTTGATAAATGTGGTAGGACCATTATAATATATATAACATTTAAGTCCAGTTGCACAACACGCAATATTTGTATTTGTACTATGTGAATGGAATACAAACCTAACATCACTTGCCGGCTTAATAATGGATTTAAAACAATCATCACCATTAATTTCCGGATCCGTATATGCACCTTGTAAATGTATCTGGAAACGTTCCTTCATTGGACGATTCTCATAGAATAATGAGTTTGGATCGCCCATGATCATCCAAGATATGAGTATTTCATTGAATTGATTGTACTTATCACCATACTCATTAAATAAATCATGAATATTGGTATGATGTTCGAGATGTAGAAACTCATCACAATCAAAGAACGCAATCCAATCGAATGACTTATAACGTTGAATACAATTATTATAAGCCTCCATCTGGTTATTATTATGAGCGCCCATATCATTGGCTGGTTTGTTCCACCTGATGATATCCACCTTTCCGGATAGAACATAATCAAATATCACCTGCTCCGGAATCTCACCACCGGGATCGTTATTATCATATAATATAATTTTATCGAATCCCAATGCAATGTAATGCTCGGTCCATTCGCGGAGATATAGATTTTCATTTTTTACTATAGCACATACACCTATCTTCATGTTGTTTTTGCTATTTATTTCGCTCCCTACGCGACTTTCTCGGTTTCCCCTTCATAACTATACGGGGTAAATGAGATCGCGTAATCTGGAGCGAATAATCGACTCTATCACCTATTAGACCATACATACGAATAAACCACTCCTTAATCGGAAACCAAATGTCATCGAGTAATATTAGGATAACAGGTGTATCGTAATAGTATCCCTCGTATTCATTATCAGGGCACCGTCGATCAAATATAGGATCAACCCAAGGATAATAGACAAACTGACAATATCCATCAACACCATTCGGATCCTGATGCTCCGGTGGATAGTTTTTATAGAGGATGAATACATTAGGGGTGCCATCATAACTACTGGCAAGGCGCCAATGATCATTACATTCATCAGATACCGTAGTACCTAATAGTTTTTTGAAGTATATATCATCCCGGCGTTTATCGGAGCCCTTCATTGCTATCCAATCACCGTGATCCATATAATCCCGATGAACTATTTTTATAATTTCCTGGGCCATCTTCCACCCCTCGAACATCGAACGGCCCTCTCGCCCATATGCCTTTGCTTGAGTGGAGAACAAGTATTTCAATTTAGGACCCACATATAAGTTAACCCAATATTCGGTGCCTAAATATCCATCAGGGTCTTTGGTCTTAAGAAATCTCATCCATAGCCAGTCCCCATTGGATAGCCAAGTGGTTGCTATGATATGTTTTTTAGTTACTTTAAAATGAATATCGTTCATAAATATATATAAGGAAACTCCGGTAAATATTAACAATAAAAAAGGAGACCCTTATGGATCTCCTTTAGTATTACAAGACTTTCGTCAGGATTTACGCACCAGTATCGGACTTGAGCAATACCTTCATGCCGCCCTTGCGGTAGAGAGTGAGTTCCTGAACCATCTTACCGGCACCCTGGGTAGGCTCGATCGAGGTGGAAAGGATAAACATCTCATTATTGATGACATCATCGGTATTGTTGTGGTGGTCTGCTTGATTGTGGTATTCATATACACCATCATTATTCTTACAGGTCTCAAGGATAACATCTGCGCGATCCTTAATAGTCTGCTGGAGGTTAGGTGTATTGAAATCCCAGTGGTAATCTTCCATAAGCTTCTCAATCTCATCCTGCAGGAAGATAACGAGCTCACGCACGTGGATCTTCGAGAGGGTAGTGACTGGATTCTGCTTAGCTGTCTGGTTGGAGTTGATGCAAGTACCCTTACGATCAACATATACCATACAGTTAACACCGAATGGTTCGAGATTATCGAGGTCCTCACGACTGAAGTTGAAGTCAGGTCCAAGAAGACCTTGCTCGCTAACCACACCACGGTTGGAACCAGCGATAATGGTGTATGGAAGATATTTGGAGTATTTCTTCATAAACTCGTTGGAAACGAGAGCAGCTGAAGGAACGGTCTCCTTAATACCAGTGTCAACGTCACGGATCTTGAGGGAGGTGAAGAAACCAACCCAAGAAGCACCATTCTCTTGAGATGGAAGAGTGAATACGCAGGACATTGGTTTGAGTGGGTTACCACCCATTGGGATGTACTTGGTATCAAACTCACCCTTCTCGTTACGGAAGCTGACATATTTACACTTGCTGAACGAAGTAATGGATGGGAAGTTCAAGATACCCAAGGTATTATCCTTCTCCTTGCAGATGAGTGCAAGCATACCCTTACATTCGGATTCAACAAAACCTTCATAGGTATCGATGAGGTAACGGTACTGGATATCAACACGGTTGGTTAATGCCTGACGGATACCACGATACTTGAAGGCATCGAGCATATAGTGCTGCCAAGTCAACTTGTCCTCCTGACGGGTTGATTCAGGTTTGCTATTGCCATAGATATAACCCTTAAGATATAGAGGTTTGAGGTTAGCAGATGTGTATGTCACACTGGAAACACACTTGTAGATCTCCTCAATACCGGTAAGAGGCTTATCAACCTGAACGGTGTACACATTGTATTTGATGGTATCCGTGGATACGAGTGCATCAGCTGCTTCCTTGGCTGCATCTTCAGTCTCATATTCACCTTCACCATTAACAGTCCAGTAAGACTCACCAGTGGTTTCAGTACACTTAACCCATACAGGAAGAGCAGTACCATTTTCGGAAATCTGATAATAAGCATCAGGATCGAGTTCGGTAGCAGCTACTGTAAAGACACGTCCCACCCAAGGATTATCAGGATCATCCGGTGTGTTTTCAATCACCTTAACTGTAGTTTCAGTGTCAGTCTGACTAATCACACGAACCTTACCGGTACCGTATTCGGTAGTACCTTGGTCGTCGCTGTAACTGGTGAAGTCATATTCCTTGTGGTGTTCCTCGGCAACTGTTTTTTCAGCAGCAGCCTTAGCCTCGTCCTCGGTTTCATATGTTTGATCATCAAATATGTATACTTCCTTCTCGGTAGGCTCCTCGGCGATCTTCACCACATGGGTAAGAGTGTTCTCCTCACCATTCTGGATGGAAATAACATCACCTTCACGAATACCGGCAGCACCGAAGCGGTTATCCTCCTTATCAAAGGTCATTGTATACTCGTCAAAACCAGAAGGAACAAGACCAGTTTCAGGATCATTGCTAAACATATAGTAGTCAGCACCTTCGCCTTCATGCTCACCCTGGTCGTAGTTCCACTGGCCATCAGCGAAAGTAGCATTGAAGATAATAGGTTCAACACCCATTAACGACATAATGCGGCTATTTTCACCAAGACCCTTTGGACCTTTATACCAACCGGATGTATCGATATCTGAAATCTGGAATGAATCCGGATCGTCAGGATCAATATTATAGAGCATATCCTGATTCAAACGCATCATAAGTTTGTGGAGATAGTTGTCACTATTCACAAGTGCGTCGAGGGAGATGACAGTATTATTGGCGTTACGGAACTCAGGAAGAAGAATACCGGAATACGAACGGATGAAATTGGATGCATCGTTGGCTGCAAGAGCGGAAAGTGTATCCACCTTTTCACCAAATGCATTAACAATGTAGGGCTTAAGAGTAACCTCGCGACCATTAACATTGAAGAACTTGGCGAGCTTATCGCTTGCTGCAACTTCCGGGGTGAACTCACCCTTGAAGATATAGATCTCTGCGAAGAACTGGGAAACGAGATCACGCTCATGACCTTCGAGGTAGGTAGGAACCTCCTCACCATTCAGCACAGCGCTATACCACTCTGCAATAGGAACATCATAACCCTTAGGTTCATAACCACGCATAAATACGGAGACAGATGTCTCTTTGGAATCGGTGGTGGTAAGGGTGATGTAACCTTGACGCTCTTCGGGGATGATTTCATCAACACCAAGATCTTCGAGGTGTTCAGGCTCGAGAGTCCAGAAACGAGTGGTGTCGTAAAGTTGGGCAACCGTCATTTTGAGGTTCTCTGCAATCTTGGCCTCTTCATCGGTGTTGAAGATAGTTGCGTTAGGATTGAATGTGGTGAATTCAACCTTGTTGAATCCTTTATCCTCCCATTCCTTGTACTTATCGGTACCTTCCTTGTAAGGATTCTCAAAGTTTTTGAGATTCAAAGCGAGAATAGGACCAGCCTTGAGTGCTTGGATAGCCAAACGATGGAACCACATACCATAACGCTCCAACTTCTTACTCTTACCGCCAAAGATCTTCTTGAACTCGTCTTCAGTTTGTACATAGACAGGGGTGTTGAAAGGACCCTTTTCGCTGTAACCAACCACAAGACGAAGAATCCTTGCTTCCTGTCCCGGCATCTCGGACTTATCCCATACGAAACGGTAGATACCCGAGGATTTTATATTGGCTAAATAATTAGGTAGCATATGATATTTACTTTATTTTCTTTTGATTCCGGTGTTTATGGTCTTCGGATCGACCGGGTTTTATTAATGAGTGTGACGACGGAGTTGCATACGAAGGTTGCGCTGGTAAGGATCGGAGATACTTTCAAGACCTTCATATACTGGATGGTTGTTAACCTGTTTCTTCCAGTCGATATTCTCCCAGAAGTTCTCGATGGCTGCTTCGGATGAGAAGTTATAGAGTTTGGCTTTACGCTGGATAAAGTTCTTCATATTCTCATCTGCACTTTCCCAAAGAGGACGAACAGCTGCCGGCATATTGCGGATAAAGAGTGGCTCTTCTGGATTGATGTTCTCATTGATACGGCCCACAACCGGTTTATTAGGATTCTGGTCAATCATTTCGAGGATACGATCGACGGATGCAAACTTGTTCTCCTTGCTTTCGGTGATCTTCGAAGAGATGGACTCATTAACCTTGGACATGATATCCTCGCGGAGATGTTCATTAATCCAAGTCTCAACTACCTTGGTGTACTCTTCGGTAACCCACTTCTGGAGTTCAGGCGAATACTGCTCAATGAGCCATCCCTGGATACCGTCGGACATAGTCTCAATCATATTGGCCTTGAGATCTTCACCATAATGCTCGGTGAGCCAGTTCTGAATTTCAGGAGCTATCTCCTTAAGAGTCCAATTTTGGACACCGGTAGCAACCTGCTGAAGTAGACCTTCACGGATAGAGGTGTCAAATGTTTCGGTGATAGCCTCGGTAATCCAATTCTGTAGGTTTGGAGAATGCTCATTGATTACCCAATTCTGTAGGTTTGGAGAATACTCATTGATTACCCAATTCTGTAGGTTTGGAGAATACTCATTGATTACCCAATTCTGAATAGCCTCTGCCAAAAGACGCATGCGCTCGGGGCTCTGGGACTCCTCAATCTTCTTGTTGGTGTTCTTGACTTCTTTCTCGAGGAGATCGATCTTATCGAGTAACTCCTTGTGTTCTTGTTCTGTCATTTCAAAATTATTTTCTTTTTGGTTTGCTGGATCGGATGATTCCTTGGCCTCAATGATAAACATATTATCATCAATGGACTCGGAAATTAGGTTGGTACCAAGCACATCATGTGCGTACTGACTCTCTGCAAGATTCAAACGAGCCTGGGAGAAACCTGGTGTACCAACAAGGTCATAAGTTTTAAGGTCCTCAAGGGTCACCTTACCGGTGGCCTTATCAATAGAACCAGTTGCACGAGAAGAGATGAAAAGCGGTAAACCACCTTCAACCAATGCCTGTGCAATTTTACCTTTTGGGGTGTTGAGAAGCTTAATAGTACCAGTAACTACACCGGCCTCATCAATATTGATATCCTCGATCACGTGGGATACCTCATTGAGGTCGATATTCATAGACTGGGGATGCTCAAGCTGTCCAGGAACACCCTCACTAACTATACGAGTCTTAATACGATCCACCATCGATTTATAGTTCGAGGTCTCATATACGCGGTTATTGTTATTACGTACTCCACAAACACCAAAAGTGCCTTTGAGTCTCATAAAACCATCTTCACCACGGCCTTTTTCCAAGGTCTTGACGTCGTTTAGTTTTTCATAAATGAGAATTTTCGACATATTTTACGTAGTTTATTTTCAAAACACTGCAACAAAAGTTGCATGGTTTCTTAATAAGAATACCAATATATTTTTGAAAACGGAAATTTTTTCGACTTTTCATTTCATAAAATACAAAAAAAAGGACCCCGAAGGATCCTTATACATATATATTATATAGGGGAATTAGTCGGCCAGCTTGCTTTCAATAAGTGGTACCAAATCCCTACATTGACTATATAGGGTAAGTGATTCCATTTCGAAATCAGTGATGGAAATGTTAAACTCACGTTCAATTAACATTATAAGTTCAACAATATCCAACGAATCAGCACACAACTCCTCTAATGTATCCATAGGGTGGATATCCTCAACACTCAACTTATCCTCGATTATCGGTTTGAGTTTATCCCATATCTTAACCTGATTTTCGTTATCCCATATGCAACGTGTGTTGCAAGGTCGGGCATTTTCAGGCATTACCGAATGAACCATATCCTGTTCAGTAGGTTGGTGAATCTCCTTTTTTTCGTGAGGTGATGCCATCTCATATACCAAGGCATCGTAGAGTTCCTCCGGAGTGGAGAGTGGAACTTTCTTTCCATTGGATGAATTGTAGTAGGCTGGAACCGGTGCCACCTCGAAATTGTTTTTGGATGGGTCAATGGGTTCCATAAATACATACCCCATCGGTTCTAACTCATACATAAAGTAATTGATTAGATCAATGGAGCTTTCATACGACTGATATTCACTAACAAATGCCTTGGCAAGAGACTCCAAGATACTGTCAATGAACATGTTAGTGGGAGGAGTGAAGTTAGATGGCTGGTGAAACTCGGCGAGATCACCGGCGTCCACGAATGCCTGGGTGATTGTATCACAGAACTTCTCTTCTCGTTTACGTTGGCTCTGAATGGCATTGATAATACCAACGAAAACCTCTTTAGACATCATAACACTTTCCATATTCATAATATTATGCTTTTGTTATGTAATTATGAAGGAAGATCACCAGCGCCTCCTTGAACGACGGGGTAGTACGTTCATCGCACCAGCCACGCAGCCAAGCTTCTGCATGTTTACGATCTGGATCAATACCTACATTGGCACCTTCGTTGATAGCCTGCTCGATGAGTTCATTTATATCATCGATTTCCATAGTTGCAATTAAATGTTTCATTTCTTTTCTGGGTTTATTTCGTTATTTGTTAAAATTCACAGCATTAGCAAGATCCTTGAGATACTGTTCATCCTGGGGCACCCCCGCATAATTGATGTAAAGATAGAGTTCGATGCGGTCCTCGTCAGTAACGGTCTCACGGAGACGTGTCTTATCAGAAACGTCATTGGCATTGTGATAGATGTTGTGGTGCACCACGTAAGCGCGGACATCGAACCACTTAATTTTCTTCTGGAGTTCATCAGGAAGATTGTTATAGTAAAAATACTCACCCTCAACCTTGATAGGGAACTCACCGCGGAGATAGGAAAGGATGGTGGAGAAACGCTGTTTACCATCAATGATCTGCCAGACCAGCGGATGTTCTGCACGGCGGTCACGAACCTGAATGATGGTCAGAGGTGCGATCTCAATATCACGGAGAATGGATTTGATCAGCTCGGCCTTCTGTTTATTTGACCAAACGAACGGGCGCTGAAGATTGCGACCATATTTAGGAAGATACACATCCCAATCAATGTAGGGATTGTATGCATGCTCAGGATGATCCTCGAGAAACCACTCGGCTTCACCCAAGTTAAGCACAGAATTTGGAAACTTGCAATTGAACTTGGGCTTGAAATACTGTATAAGATCGTTTGCGTTCATGATACTTCGGTTATTTCGACTTTTACTACTTTCAGTTCGGACGGCCAGTTACCACCGCAAATTTTACTGTACTTCCCCAGCCAGCGATATCCACCGGCGACCACTCGTTTGGCATCATCCTCGTGCTTGTAGAACTTTGCATACCATATATCCCTGGTCCAATTACTGGGTACATTGTTGCCGGACTTAACGTAGCGGCCATCATCTGTCTTGATTATGTATCTACTGTCTGCCATTGTTATGCGTATACTGCTTTGACGTACTTTTTGAATGCGTCGATAGCTGGTTTGTTGTTTGCTTCAATGAGTTTTTTGTATTTCACCTTATCATAGATGTCCATGTTCTGACATGTGACACCGGCCTCCCGGTTGTCCAGGATATCACCCCAGGTGCCATCTTCTTTCATCACTGCGAGGCAGCACTTGTGGTTAAATCCACAGGCGTCACCGTTGGTGTGAGTGATATGGATGC
>Ga0256407_10002805_pt1 | contig 32363 bp, 29 predicted proteins | sample RumenRJG_04DNA_FD_193489 | JGI IMG/M metagenome (GOLD analysis project Ga0256407, IMG submission 193489) | Bovine rumen microbial communities from Lethbridge, Alberta, Canada - RJG_04 | ecosystem: Host-associated > Mammals > Digestive system > Stomach > Rumen | place: Canada: Alberta...
CCTTTTCACAAGGATCTCCGGAGAGGAAGCCGGGCTGTGGACGCCCGTCAGCGCTGAAGAGACTCATGGTAAAGGAATTACAGAGTGGAAACTTGCTCTCCCCGATGGCGCGGGTACAAAGTACTGTCTGTATGGAAATCTTCCCTGGACGGCCGAGGTATCTTTTGACGACCCGCAGTGGTGGGACGACGCGCAGGAGCAGGGCAGACTGACCGTGGCGGACGGGTGGAGCTATGGATATGGCGGATGGCTGTCACCGTCAGTGTTTTATATACCTGCGGACGAAAACGCGGATACGGCGGTGGTCACGCTGGAGACGAAAGGAGAGATACAGCTGCGGGAAGAGCAGTTCCGGGCGCTGGATCTGAACCGTCTTGCGCAGCTTACCGCGAAGATCCGGCAGAAGGCGGAGCCTGTGAAAGACCTTGAGATCAGAAACGGCAGGATTTCCTGCACTGTGAACGCCGGCGAAGGGCAAAAACTGCTCCTGAGCGTTCCTGCTTCGAAGGGCTGGACGGCCGCATTAAATGGCCAAAAGATAGAAATCGGTGCTTTTGAAGGGTGTCTTATGGAAATTTCCCTTGTGCCCGGTGAAAATCATATTACAATGCAGTATAGGACGCCGGGGCTTACAGCGGGGATCCTTCTGTCCCTGATGGGGCTTGGAATCGTCGTGTACGCGAACGGAGAGCGGCGGAAAGAGAGGAAAAAGGGTTGAAGATCGGAATTATAGGAGCAATGGAAGTTGAGGTGGCGCGTCTTGTCAGGTGCATGGGCGGCGCGAAAGAGTCGCAGAGGGCCGGAATGCATTTTTATGAGGGACAGATCGGCCGGACAGAAGTGGTTGTGGTCCGCTGCGGGATCGGCAAAGTCAGCGCGGGCCTGTGCGTTCAGATCCTGACCGATCTGTTCGGGATCACTCATGTGATCAATACCGGCGTCGCAGGTTCCCTTGAGGAAGAGATCGATATCGGCGACATCGTGGTCTCCATTGACGCGATGTATCACGACATGGATGTGACCGGCCTCGGATACGAGCCCGGACAGGTCCCCCAGCTGGATACGCTCGCGTTCCCGGCTGACCCGGTGCTGCGCGTTGCGGCTGTGAAGGCGTGCCGGGAGGCAGCTCCCGAAATCGGCGTGTTTGAAGGACGCGTTGTCAGCGGCGACCAGTTCATCTGCGACAGGGGCACGAAAGACCGGATCAAGAAAGTGTTCGGCGGTCTGTGCACTGAGATGGAAGGCGCGGCCATCGCGCAGGCGGCTTACATCAACAAGATCCCTTTTGTGATCGTCAGAGCGATCTCCGACAAGGCTGACGAGAGCACTGAGATGTCCTACGAGGCTTTCGAAGCCAAGGCGGCCGAGCACTGTGCGTCCCTTGTGGAGCACATGGTGAGATCTTTCTGACCGCTTTGTAAAGCCTGAAGAACAATAGAGTGACAAAATGACACGCGGACGGCTGCGGCCCCTATAGATTCGGGGGAGACAGCTGCCCGCGCTTTTTTGACCCAGTATGAAAGCAGGATATCAGTGCTTACTCCGGATATACAAGATGCTTCTCATCAATGCCGATGAGCGTGCGGGTCAGATACCGGTCGGCGAGCCAGTTTGCCATGCCGAGATTCTGGTCCTGCCAGTTTCCGCAGTCCCTGGGAGCTGCTCCGGGGATATCCCCGCTGAAGTCCCGGATGAACTCAAACATTTCCGTCACCAGAGGAGCGATCTCCCGGGAGGAATAGTCGCCTGCGAGAAGCATATAGAAGCCGGTGCGGCAGCCCATGGGGCCGAAATAAACGGTCTTGTCCGCGAAAACAGGGTGATTTCTGAGAAATGTGGCGCCCAAATGCTCAATGGTGTGCATCTCGGCGGTGTTCATGACAGGCTCCCTGTTGGGGGCGGTCATTCTCAGGTCGAAAGTCGTGATCACGGCGCTGCCGTAGCGGTCCTTGCGGGAGACGTACACACCCGGTTCCAGGTCGAGGTGATTTATCGTAAAACTCGTGATTTTTTCCATATAGACCTCCAGTGGCTGATCATAGAAACTGATGTCATTATGACACCGGGGGAGAGGCTTCGCAAGGGCACCGTGGCGTTTTTGGGGAGAGTATGAGATAATATAGAGTAATGTGCTTCACACTCATGTTTGAATTTCGCCGCACTGCGGCGCGGAGGCATTTTTATGACTTTCAGGCGGAGACTTATCATAGCGTTTTCAATCGTGCTCGTTCTGCCGGTCATTCTGTTCATTTTGTCCTTTATCGTGATCGGAAACTTTCTGGCGCACGGGGACAACGGGGACGGAGCCGTTTCTTATCAGGATTACGTGTCCCTGACAGATGACTACAAGGAATACAGTGAACTTCTGGACAGCACATATGAGAAAATACAGGCGGATCTGGAAGAAGACCCGTCGCTGGTGGAGGATCCCGGTTATCTGCAGTCCCTCTCGGAGAGGGTAAACGTCAGCAATTCCTATATCGTTGTCAGGAAGGGATCGGATCTCTATTATACGGGAAACGAGGAGGCGGCGGCCAGGGACTTTCAGGCGCTGCCTGCTTACGGCCACGGACAGCAGAACGGAGAGGCCGGATATTATATCGACAGTATGGTCAAGGTGGTCAAGCAGCTGGATTTTACCTTTGAAGACGGCTCGGAGGGCAGCATTTTCATCATCACAAGGGCAGTAGCCCTTGTATCGAGAAAGTTCCTTGGAGAGATGTTTGTCGCCATGGTCCTGATCCTTCTATTTACGGCGATCCTGCTGACCAGGTGGCTGGAAGGAAATTTCTTCGACCCTATAGGTAAACTGAACGTCGCCATGAACAACATCCGCGACGGCAATCTTGATTACCGACTTAAGACCACTGAGGAAGGGGAGATCGGCAGCCTGTACAACAACTATGAGGAGATGAGGCTGCGGCTCAAGGAGAACGCGGAGGAGAAACTCGAGAGGGAGAGGCAGAACCGCGAGCTGATCACGAACATCACTCATGATCTCAAGACGCCCATTACTTCAATCAAGGGATATGTGGAAGGCCTGATCGACGGCGTAGCCAATACGCCTGAGAAAAGAGAGCGGTATCTGAGAACGATCTACAGTAAAGCCAATGATATGAACACGCTGATCAACGAGCTGACTCTTTATTCGCAGATCGACAACAACAAGATCCCGTATAATTTCCACAAGATCAATGTCGCTGACTATTTTGGCGACTGTGTAGAAGAACTCGGCATGGATATGGAGTCCCGGGGGATCACGCTCAACTACAGCAATCTGGTCTCTCCGGACACGACGATCGTGGCGGATCCCGAACAGCTCAAAAAAGTTATCAACAATATTGTCGGGAATAGTGTAAAATATATGGACAAGACGGAGGGGAAGATCGATATACGGATCCTGGACGAGCATGACTCCGTCAGGATCGAGATCGAGGACAACGGGATGGGCATTCCCGCGAAGGATCTTCCCAATATATTCGACAGGTTCTACAGGACGGACGAATCGCGCAGCAGCGCTCAGGGCGGCAGCGGAATCGGCCTGTCCATCGTGAGAAAGGTGATCGAGGATCACGGCGGCTATGTCTGGGCGACAAGCCGGGAAGGTGAGGGAACCTGCGTGCACTTCGTGATCCGCAAGTATCACGAGACCAGTGATATGGACGACTACGTGGAAGAGATATGATAATTAGCCTGAAGAGCGCTTTGGGCATGACGCAATCAGTGGAGGTAAGAGAATATGAGCAAAATTCTGATCATTGAAGATGAAGTTGCCATCGCGGATCTGGAGAAGGATTATCTGGAGCTGAGCGGCTTTGATGTCAAAATAGAGAACAGGGGGGACAAAGGCCTTCAGACTGCCCTGAAGGAGGATTTCGACCTGATCATCCTGGATCTTATGCTGCCCGGAATGGACGGCTTCGAGGTCTGCAGGAAGATCCGCGAAGAGAAGAATGTGCCCATCCTCATGGTGTCAGCGAAGAAGGACGATATAGACAAGATCCGCGGCCTTGGCCTCGGCGCGGACGACTATATAACCAAGCCCTTCAGTCCCAGCGAGCTGGTGGCACGCGTGAAGGCGCACATGGCGCGCTATGAAAGACTTGTAGGCGCCGGTCAGAAGACGAATGACATCATCGAGATCCGCGGCCTCAAGATCGACAAGACAGCGAGAAGAGTGTGGATCAACGGCGAGGAGAAGAACTTCACAACTAAGGAGTTCGATCTGCTCACTTTCCTTGCGGAGAACCCCAATCATGTGTTCAGCAAGGAAGAGCTCTTTGCCAAAATATGGAATATGGAGAGCGTCGGCGACATCGCCACAGTCACTGTGCATATCAAGAAGATCAGGGAGAAGATCGAGTACAACACCTCCAAACCGCAGTACATTGAGACGATCTGGGGCGTGGGATACCGGTTCAAGATCTGAGGCCGGAAATGAGACTGGACAAATATCTGTCGGAAATGGGCGCGGGAACGCGAAGTGAACTCAAAAAGGCTGTCAGGGCCGGGCGCGTCACCGTAAACGGCGTGAAAGTCAGGGACGCGGCCATACATGTGGAGAAAGACGATGAGATCTGCATGGATGGGGAGAGAGTCGCGTATGAGCAGTTCGTGTATTATCTGATGAACAAACCGGCGGGCGTGATCTCCGCCACCGAGGACACAAGAGACCGGACGGTGCTGGACCTGCTCGACGGGCAGCAGAGAAAGGGGCTGTTTCCGGTCGGGAGACTCGACAGGGATACGGAAGGGCTGCTGCTGATCACTAATGACGGGGAGCTGGCTCACAGGATGCTGTCGCCCAAAAACCACGTGGACAAGGTATATTTTGCCAGGCTGGACGGACCCGTAGGGGAAACAGAGCGCCGGCTGTTCGCGGAGGGACTGAGAGTGGATGAGACGCTTACAGCCATGCCGGCACGGCTGGATGTTCTTGAACCCGCCAATGAAGTGAAAGTGACGATCAGGGAGGGAAAATTCCACCAGATCAAGAGAATGTTCGCGGCTGTCGGAAGGGAGGTCCTGTACCTGAAAAGGCTGTCTATGGGGCCGCTTGTGCTGGACGGGAGTTTGGCGCCGGGAACATATCGCAGGCTGACAGAGGAGGAAGAGTCTGCTATAATTAGCCTATAACCAGTTCCGGGGGGAATGTGGAGAAGGTACGCAGATATGCAAAGATTGAAAGGACTCAGTGTCCTTATTCCATTCATTTTATCTGGAATCATTGTCCTGACGGGGTGTGGACAGGAAGAGGCTTCGGGCGGCGTTACTGACGTCACCGACGCCTTGTTTTTGTCTGAAAATGAAGCTGAGGAGTCCGAGAGCATGTCATACGGGGAGACCGGGACAGCCGCCGGAACTACCGCCCCGGTCTCGGAGATCGCGGCGTCCCAGGAGCAGGGAAAATTCCGGAAAGCCAGGAAACTCTCAGATGAGGAGTGCAGGGAACTTCAGAACTATATAAACGACGCCGGAAGCTACGGATTTCTCCTCTCGGTCTACGAAAAACCGCAGGATCTGGATGCGGAACAGGTTTTCTTCACGGGAGCAGGCCTGGAACTGATAACCCCGACAGAGGAGGAGCGGGAAGCTTACAGGGAGATAACTGGCGGTGCAGAAACGGTGAACCTGTTCGGGATCAGCGCCCAGCAGGTAACGGATTATCTCCAGTACAAGGCAGGCGTATCCCTTGATGAGCTGACGCGCCAGCCGGACTGGATCTATCTCGAGGATTATGACACCTATTATCAGTGCCACGGCGACGAGGAAACCAATATCTGTGAATTCGAAGTGACGGACGCGGCAGTGCAGGGCGACTACTACAGAGTGCACTACAGAGTCCGCAGATACGCGCCGGATCTGGACGGCGGGCATATACCCGTATATGAGGCGATCCTCAAGAGAAACGGAGATAACTACAGATTCTGCGCGAACCGCCTTTGGCTGGAGAACGGCCTTCTGCTCGGACCCTACTGCGAGGTAGAGACGGAGAAGTTCGGGAAAGTGAAGTTCTGTGCTTATAGGCCCGATAATAACGCTTCAGAAAAGGCCGACGTCGACTTCTTATTCATCAGGGATTCGGAAATATTGTACAGACTTGGCGGCATGGACAGCCGGAATATCCGGACAGACAGGATATTCAGGGATGTGGACGAAGTGGATCTCGGCGACTATGACGGCGACGGTGCTAAAGAGATCGTCACGATCTGCGAATATGAGATCACGGAAGAAGGCAATGGACGCCAGGACGGGCGGGAGGCCCGGATCTACAGGTTTGACGAGGATGGAAATCCTTGTCTTGATAAAGAGCTGACCGCAAAGATCAACAGTTCTGTGTCTGAACTGTCTCTGTCTGGAATCGCTCATTATGTAAAGACAGGGAAAGACCGGGAGAAATTTGGCGGACGGTTCGAGGCTTACGCCGCGGAGGCCGCGGAGGCTGATCCGGATTCCTATAATAAGTTCGCGCTTATCTATGTCAATGACGACAGATTCCCGGAACTGCTGGAGCTGGGGACATCTGAAGATAAAGGCGCCAAGATCGTGTTCTACCGCGACGGGGTCCTTCAGGAGACCAAGGTCAGCAGCGCGTTCTCCTATCTGAACAAAGAGAACCTCCTGCTGAACAGATGCGGGACGGGGAATCTGTTTACTGATCAGATCTATGTCTACACCGGAAGCCGGTTTGAGGCCTATCAGAGCGGTGTCTTCGGCACGATGGACGCTGCCATTACGGCTTACACAAAGTCCGGAAAGCCGGAATACAGCTACAAGTGGGAGGGTTCCGCCGTGTCCGAGGCAGGCTACCAGGACGCGCTTGGCTTCATCTATGACAAAAAGGACGCGATCGATCCGACGAAGATCGAGATGAAGACTGCGGAGGAATTCCTGCAGAGTTTAAAGAAATAAAAAGGCCGCTCACGGGAATTTCCTGTGAGCGGCTGTTTTTTGTCCTTTAGTTGTTGATGCCGTGGTGGCAGGTCCTGGACTCGCTGGTGATCGGGAGGAAGGTGTAGCCCTCCTTGAGGGCGTCTGTGATGAAGCGGTCCATGGTGGCAATGGTGAAATCCTTGATGTCGTGGCAGAGGATAAAGGAGTTCTCATAGGTGTGGATCCCATTCATCATGTTCTGGTACAGAACCTCGCTGCTCGTGGTGTCGCCCGCGTCGCCGCTGGTGATGTTCCAGTCGACATAGATGTATCCTTTCTCTTCTGACTGCTTGGCGAGTTCAGACATGATTCCTTTGCAGTAGTTCGCGCTGATCGTGTTGGAAGCTCCTCCGGGGAAGCGGAAGATATCTGTCCTGCAGCCCGTCTGCTTCTGAATGATATCCTGCATAATGTTGAAATCTGCCCAGTAGGCGTCGGTACTGGCGTAGATCTCGCTGTATTCGTGGGTAGCAGTATGAACGCCCACGCTGTGGCCCGCGTTGTACTCTGCGCCGATCAGGTCCTCATAGTCCTTGTAGGCGGCCGTTACAAAGAAGGTCGCGAGAACCTTATGATCATCGAGTATTTTGAGAAGTTCTTCGGTGTATCTGCCGGGACCGTCGTCAAAAGTCAGATAGATGATCTTTTTGGGATCTGCTTTGGCGGGCTTGGCAGCCTGTGCGGAAGCACCAGCGGCAGCAGCGCTTGCATCAGCGCCTGCAGCGGCATTCGCAGCAGTATCTGCGGTAGTACCGGACGCTGTATTTGCAGTTGAACCGGTGCCGGCAGTTGATCCCGCAGCGGCGGTTTCCGGAGTGACCGGAGTGATCACAGCAGCGGCGGCTGCTTCATCGGCGGTTACGGGAATTCTCTTGACTGTGACATATCTGTCCTTCTTCGCCACATTTCCCCATTCGTCCGAGACGGTGTAGGTGATCGTGTAAGTGCCGACTTTTGTTGTGTCGACGCTGCCTTCGGACCTGACCCTGTCGGAGACGTCTCCGTCGGCGTCATCTTCTGCCTGCACGTCGTCTTCCCAGGTCTGCCCCTGGAACAGGAAGCCTTCTTCTCCTGAGGGGAAGCTGAATACGGGAGCGTTTCTGTCGTCGTAGAAAATCTCACGGTCGGCAGTGGCTGTATTACCGTACTGGTCGGAAACCGTATAGTAGACGTGGCCGTCCTTTTCTTCGCTCACGACCTTCGAGGTGATGTCTCCGTCGTGATTATCAGTAGCTGTGTATCCTTCCTCCTCGTATACGTGATGGGGGAGGGTGTAGTAATCGTCTATGTGCTTGAGCTCGATCACCGGAGGAGTCGTATCGACTATGACGACGTTTCGGGTCGCGCTGGCGGAGAGCCACATAAATTTGGCGGAGTAGGTCACGGTGTAGGTGCCTGGTTCGTGTATGTTGACCCTCTCAGTGGACACCTTGACGGAGAGCGGGTGATGGACGAAAGACAGGATCGATCCGGTAACTTCCGCTTCAGCCCCCTGGTCCTTGTAAGGCTCCCCGCATTCCGAGGTCACACTGGAGTCACCGACCAGGTTGAAATTGATCTTCCACTTATTGATGCCGAACAAAAAGATCAAAAGGGCGGCTATGACAAGCACAGCGATGATCAGATAGTTTCTGATTGTACCCTTGTCGTATCGCTCTTTTGGCGAAGAGTCGGCGGAACTTCTATGAATTCTGTTTTCAGACATATATGTTTTCCTCCTTCGCAGGATTTAACTATACTGCCTTTTTCGTGCAGGTGTCAATTCCCCCGCGGATGGAAGGGAAGACCTTCGGGCAGTTGTTGCACATAGGCGGAGGATTGGGTAAGATTAAAACATCCTTAAACAAATGGGAGAAGAGGAAGTTAGAAATGGATCTTTCACCGGATATCAATGAAGTTGTACGGTATCTGGGCTACCGCGGAGCAGAACCGGACGACAGTGTCCGCGCAGAGATCACGGAGTGCATCAGGGAATTACAGAAAGCGGTCACGCCCAGATTTGTATATGAAAGGTTTCCGCTTATAGTCAAAACAGAGCCGGACGGCACGTCGCTTCTGTGCCTGGGGGACCTGGAGATCCGAAGCAGGGACCTCGCGAAAAATCTGGAGGGATGCTGCGGCGTTTACATTATGGCTGTGACGCTCGGACCCGGTCCTGACAGGCTGATCCGCAGAGCGAGCGTAGGGCAGATGAGCCGGGCGGTGGTCCTTCAGGCGGCTGCCGCGGCCATGACAGAGACCTGGTGCGACCAGATCAATGAAAGGATCCGGCAGGAGGCGGAGCGCGACGGGCTCTGCACGCGGCCAAGATACTCTCCGGGATACGGGGACCTGCCGCTGGAACTGCAGAAGGATATCAGCGGGATCCTGAATATGCCCAAGGAGATAGGGGTCAGTCTTACAAAGACGCTGCTCATGACCCCCAGCAAATCGGTCACGGCGCTGATCGGGGTGTCGGACAAGCCGTCAGAGAGCAGGGGAAGAGGCTGCGGCAGTTGTAAAGCGTCTGCAAACTGTCCCTACAGAGCCTGAGGAAAGGCGCGGACCCGGGAACGCCCGGTCTGTCGTCCGCTTTATCTATAAAATGAAAGAGTGAATAAGATGAGAAAAGATTTGCGAGAGCGTTTGGGAAAGGAATGGCTGATCTTCGACGGAGGAACGGGGACGATCCTGCAGTCAAGGGGACTGCGCGGAGGCGAACTTCCCGAGACATGGAACCTGAGAAGACCGGAGGACATCATAGACCTTCACTGCGGGTATCTGCGGGCGGGCTGCGATATTTTCAATACTAATACGTTTGGGGCAAATGCTCTCAAATTTCCCGATGATCTCGAGGAGATCGTGACCGCGGCGGTGAATCTCGCGCAGGAAGCGAAGCGCAGGTGCGGGCGGGAGGACGCCTATGTGGCGCTGGATATCGGACCCACAGGGAAACTTCTGGAACCTTTGGGGGATCTTCCCTTTGAGAAGGCCGTGGAACTGTTCGGAGAAGTGGTCAGATACGGCTCCCGCGCAGGCGCGGACCTTGTCCTGATCGAGACGATGTCGGACAGCTACGAGGCGAAGGCGGCGGTCCTGGCAGCCAAGGAAAACTGCGACCTGCCGGTCCTTGTTACCGTCACCTTTGACGGCCAGGGGAAAATGCTGACAGGCGGCAGCGTAGACTCCACAGTGGCGCTTTTGGAGGGCCTTCGCGTGGACGCCCTGGGCGTAAACTGCGGACTGGGCCCTGAGCAGATGATTCCGATCGTAGAGCGGCTCACGGAAGTCTGCAGTATACCTGTGATCGTAAATCCCAATGCGGGACTTCCCCGCACAGAGGGAGGCAGGACCGTTTACAATGTCGGGCCTGAGGAATTCGCCGACAGGATGGAAAAGATCGCACGGATGGGCGTCCAGGCCGTGGGAGGCTGCTGCGGCACGACTCCTGAGCACATCCGTCTGACTTCGGAGCGCGTAAAAAAGATTCCTTTCAGAGAGCCGGTACCTAAGAGAAAGACTGTAGTCAGCTCATTTTCCCAATGTGTTGAGATCGGCGGAAAGCCCGTGATCATCGGAGAGCGCATCAATCCCACCGGCAAGAAGAAATTCAAGCAGGCCCTTCGGGACAATGATATCGAGTATATCCTCAGAGAGGGACTTCGGCAGGAGGACAGCGGCGCCCATATCCTCGATGTGAACGTCGGACTTCCCGAGATCGATGAGCCGCAGATGCTGTCGGAAGTTGTTCAAAAGCTTCAGAGCGTGCTCGCGCTGCCGCTGCAGATCGACACCACGGATCCGTCCGCGCTTGAGCGGAGCATGCGCATCTATAACGGAAAGCCTATGGTCAACTCGGTCAACGGCAAAAAAGAGAGCATCGAGACAGTTTTTCCTCTTGTACGGAAGTACGGCGGCGTCCTTGTGGCGCTGGTCCTCGACGAAGACGGGATTCCCTCCGACGCGGAGGGCAGGATCCGCATCGCCCGCAGGATCTATGAGGCGGCGGACAGATACGGCGTTCCACGGGAGGACATTGTGATCGACGGCCTTGCCATGACGATCTCTTCCGACAACACTTCCGCCCTGGTGACGCTGGAGACTCTTCGGAGAGTCAGAGATGAGCTGCACGGGCATACGATCCTCGGCGTGTCCAATATTTCCTTCGGACTTCCCAGAAGAGCGGTGATCAATTCCTATTTCCTCGCGATGGCGCTGCAGAGCGGCCTGTCGGCGGCGATCATGAATCCCGGAAACGAGGAGATGATGGAAGCTTACAGGGCTTACTGCGCGCTGGCGGGACTTGATCCTCAGTGCATGCAGTTTATCGAGGCCTATGCGGGGACCAGCGACAGGGCTCCTGCGGAGAGAACAGTCAAAGAGACGGCAGCAGCGGCAAGCGGCCCGGTGAACGGTTCTATGGGCCTCAAAGAGAGCGTTCTGAGGGGAATGGCACAGAGCGCGGCAGAAGCGGCGAGGATCGCGCTAAAGGATACGGCTGCGCTGGATCTGATCGACCGGGACCTGATTCCCGCCCTCGATCAGGTGGGAAAAGGATTTGAAGCCGGAACGGTCTTTCTGCCGCAGCTTCTGATGAGCGCGGAAGCCGCTAAGGCTGCTTTTGAAGTGGTGAAGGAATACCTCAAGGGACAGCCCCAGGAGGTAAAGGGAAGGATCGTTCTTGCCACGGTCAAGGGCGATATCCACGACATCGGAAAGAACATTGTCAAAGTAATGCTGGAAAATTACGGCTACGAGGTATTGGATCTGGGCAAAGATGTGCCGCCGGAGGTCATTGTTGACACGGCAGTCAGAGAGGATATAAAACTGGTAGGCCTCAGCGCGCTCATGACTACGACGGTCGTGAGCATGGAGGAGACGATCCGTCTCCTGCGCGAAAAAAAGCCCGACACCAGAGTGGTGGTGGGCGGCGCCGTGATGACGCAGGAATATGCGGACGCGATCGGAGCGGACTGCTATGCGAAGGACGCAATGGCAACCGTGCACTACGCGGAAGAAGTGTTTGGAGCCTGACCGGATATCAGACCAGGCGGGATCATCCCTCGACGATCAGGTATCTGCCGTCACCGACATCAAATACCTCGGAGGCCTGCATGATGTCTTCGCCTGTCATGTCGACGCCTGTCTCTTCAAAATATTTGCGGACAGCCCGTTTACCCTTGACGACGACGGCGAACATCATCTCCAGAAATTCGTCTGCTTCTTCATGAGTCTCGGCGACTTTCTCGGGGAAAAGCTGGAGCTGGTTCGCGATAAAACAATCGAGCACTTTTTTGTCATAATTAGCCATAGGTATACCCTCCATAAATCTGTTAAAATTATTTCACAGACTGCGAGGAAGTTCAAGGAAGCGATCACAATTCCGTCCGCACTCGATGCGCCCGGAGGAAAGGAATAGAAATGATAGATATCAGCAAACTGACAGAGAAAGATTTGTGTTTCATGTTCGACCACACCAATCTGAAGGCCTTTGCCACCACTGCAGATATTACAAAACTCTGCGAGGAAGCTAAGGAATACGGCTTTCGGATGGTCGCGATCAATCCCCTTCACACCTGCCTTGCCAGCAGGATCCTGAAGGGCAGCAGTGTGCACGTAGGCCCCTGCCTCAGCTTCCCTCTCGGGCAGAATACCATCGAGGAGAAGGGCATGGAGGTCCTCATGGCGATCTCCCAGGGCGCGGATGAGATCGATTATGTGACGAACATCACCGCAGTAAAGGACGGAAACTGGGACTACGTTGAGCGCGAGATGACGACGATAGCGGATATCTGCCGCTCGGCAGGCGTTCTCTCCAAGGTCATCTTTGAGAACTGCTACCTCGAGAAGTCCGAGATCGAGCATCTGGCCAGAATATCGCTTCGCGCAAAGCCTGACTTCATCAAGACGTCCACCGGCTTCGGCACAGGCGGCGCCACCGTCGAAGATGTAGCTCTCATGAAGCAGGTTGTCGGCGATGATGTAGAAGTCAAGGCGGCGGGCGGCATCCGCGACTGGAAGACCTGCAAGGCCATGATCGAAGCCGGCGCGTCCCGCATCGGCTGCTCGGCCGGCATGCAGATCCTTGAAGGATTCAGAGCTGAGAGAAGCTGAAAAGCCCGTAATATTGAAAGCATGTCAAAAATCAGAACCTTCTGATTTTTTTATTGCCTGGAAACAAAATTAATATCTCCCCAAAACCCTGTTTAGGAAATTTTGGGGAAATCTTTTAGATTTTCTGAATTTTAGTTAGAGTGCTTTACTCTTCTTCCTTGTATTGGGATTTACAACAAAGTATAATGAGATAACGATGTTATGAAAAGTTATGAAAACACACGTAAGTTATGAAATGTTATGAAAACATATGGAGGTTATGAAAATCTGTGACACGGATGAATAAAAGCAACCCATTTTCTCTTTCTTTTGGAAAGGAGCCAGTCAGCTATATCGCCCGTGACTATCAGAGCGGCGAGATTTTGGAAAGCTTTGATTCTGATAATCCGTCCTATCAGGTATGTATGATCACGGGAGTAAGAGGAGCAGGGAAAACCGTTGCTATGTCTGCAATAGCCAATATATTGGCGGCGGACAGCAGGTGGATCATCGTCAATCTCAATCCTGAGCGTGACCTGCTCCGTACTCTTGCGGCTGAACTCAGCAATCGAAAGGAACTATTTGAACTTTTCAGAGATGCAAAGATTAATTTGTCATTCTTAGGTTTTGGATTGGAAATAGATGGAGAACCACCGATAACAGATCTGGTCGTGGCTCTTCGCAGAATGCTGGAAAAACTGACTAAAAGCGGGAAGAGAATTCTCATAACGATCGATGAGGTTTCTTTGAACCGGCAGATGCGGGAATTTGCAAGTCAGTTTCAGATCTTTATGAGAGAGGACTTAAATATCTTTCTGATTATGACAGGACTGTATGAAAATATCTACGAGCTGCAGAATGAGAAGACGCTGACATTTTTGTTCCGCGCTCCAAAAGTTGAACTAAAGCCGCTCAGCATTCCACTGATCGTGCAGAAATACAGAGAAGTCTTCAATATTACCGAAGATGAGGCCTTAAGTATGGCAAAGGTTACAATGGGGTATCCTTTTGCCTTTCAGGTAATGGGATACTTGCAATGGAGAGAAGGAGGCAATAAACCCCTGGAAGAATTGCTTCCGCAATTTGACACATATCTTGAGGACTATGTATACGAAAAGATATGGAGTGAGCTCTCAAAAAAAGATAAAGAAGTCGTCGCAGCCATGTGCAGTGCACCTTCTACTAAAGTGGAAACAATACGCAGCCGTCTGAAAATGCCATCAAACAGCTTTTCTACGTACAGAAAAAGACTGACAAAAAAAGGAATTGTACGGTCACCGGAATATGGCTGGTTGTCATTTACACTGCCGCGATTTAAGGAGTTTATTCTCAGGCAGGAAGAGATTCAATAGAATCATTTACGGGCACAGCCACACTTCATGAAATAGTGTTATTGGTTACGATTTGTGTTTTATTACGTTTCTGTTACTGGTGACTCGGCCAATCTCTATGGCATGGTGGGACAGAGGGCGCACAGGCCTACTTATACAGTATACAGCGCCGGCAGCAAGCCGGCGTTTTTCTTTGCTTCCTGCAGATATCCGTCGCCGCTCGGCTTGATGGCGTCAAACACAAACACGTCCAGATCATCCGGAACCACCGATTCATAGCAATCAAATAGTTGAAGTAATTTTGCAAAAAAGTTAGTTAAAACTAATTGACTTCCATTTTAGGAAAATCTATAATTTTTTACAGATGGGATGAGCGATTCCCTGATAGATCGTAACAGTCGAGGTCCTGCGTCCAGATGCATTGCATAAAGAACTGCAGGCATTCGGAGGTGTCGATTTCAGACAAAAGCCTTCTGTTAATGCGAAAGGAGAACACATGAGAGACTATTTACAGATTGAAAAAGTATACGGAAGACAGATCATTGATTCCAGAGGCAACCCCACGGTTGAAGCTGAAGTTACTCTGGCTGACGGCACTGTAGGAAGAGGAGCTGCTCCCAGCGGCGCTTCTACGGGCGAGTTCGAAGCTCTCGAGCTCAGGGATGGCGACAAGTCTCAGTACGGCGGAAAGGGCGTCACAAAGGCCGTTGCCAACATTAACGAGATCATTGCTCCCATTCTGCTCGGTATGGATGCTTCCGATACATACGCTGTTGACGCAGCTATGATCGCTGCAGACGGCACGCCTGACAAGTCCAAACTCGGCGCAAATGCCATCCTCGCAGTTTCCATCGCCGCAGCGAGAGCTGCATCTATTTCACTGGATATTCCACTTTATCGCTTCCTTGGCGGCGTGCAGGCCACAAAGCTTCCCGTTCCCATGATGAACATCCTCAACGGCGGCGCTCACGCTGACAGCTCTGTTGATACACAGGAATTCATGATCATGCCCGTCGGCGCGCCCACTTTCAAGGAAGGCCTCCGCTGGTGCACGGAAGTATTCCACGCGCTGCAGAAGATTCTCAAGGCTAACAAAGACGTCACTGCTGTCGGCGACGAGGGCGGTTTCGCTCCCATGAAACCCGAAGGCGACGAAGGCGCTATTGAACTGATCCTTGAGGCGATCAAGGCTGCCGGCTATGAGCCCGGCAAGGATTTTGTCCTGGCTATGGACGCTGCTGCCTCCGAGTGGAAGAGCCCTAAGGGAATCGGATTCTATCACCAGAAGAAATCCGGCAAGGACTTCACAACTGATGAGCTGATCGATCACTGGGCAGCGCTCGTTGACAAGTACCCCATCTACTCCATCGAAGACGGCCTGGATGAAGAGGACTGGGAAGGCTGGAAGAAGATGACCGAGAAACTCGGCGATAAGGTTCAGCTGGTAGGCGATGACCTGTTTGTCACCAATACCAAGAGGCTGTCCAAGGGTATCGCCAACGGCGCTGCCAACTCCATCCTGATCAAGTTCAACCAGATCGGTTCTGTATCCGAGACCCTTGAGGCCATCAAGATGGCTCACAAGGCCGGATACACAGCAATCTCTTCTCACAGATCCGGTGAGACCGGAGACACCACGATCGCAGATCTCGCAGTTGCTCTGAACACCTGCCAGATCAAGACCGGCGCTCCTTCCAGATCCGAACGTGTTGAGAAGTACAACCAGCTGCTCAGGATTGAGGAACAGCTCGGAGCCGCTGCAACATATCCCGGAAAGGCTGCGTTTAACTTCAAGAACGCGTAAATGATAATTGCATCCGGATTAAATTCATAGAATTAAAAAGAACAGCACCTGTCGTATGCGATGGGTGCTGCCTTTGTTTTGACAGAAAGATTACCTGAACATTGTGGTCAGCGAAGCTGATCACTCAAGTCATTGATTTCCGGCTGATTCAAGTGTAATACTGATAGATCCGCACGCCGTCAAACTTTCTCATCAGTTTCAGCATACGGTTGAAAGGCTGATAATTCATCTGCTTTTCATATTCCGGCAGATGCTCCTGATAATGTGAGATGATCTGTTCTTTTGTCAGTTCTCCGTCTATGAGCAGCTTGTGACAGCGCGTCTGTTCACGCAGTGCTGCGCGATACGATTTTTCGTCGGCTCCATGCGGCACCGGAATGCGTTCGTATAGGTCGCCGTTTCTCCATCCCATCGCCTGATGCTCTCGCAGCCACCTCTCATATTCTAAGGGTGCAATGCGCTCGATCAAAAGCGGGCATTCAGAGCTACTGCGAAATCATGAATGTGAAGGAAGCTGCTGCCGGAGAGATAGATTTGTTTGATCCCCCTGTTCACCGGTGCTGTGTCACTTACGATTGTGATTGGAGCAGCGGCAGTATCGACAATCTGTTCAATATTTCTGACAAAGCTTTTTTCTTCGTTTGCCATTTCACTGTATGCCTTCAGCTTCGGCCTGACCCCGCGTCTTCTGTTCTGCTTCCATGCCACGTAAGCTGAATATGTCATAGCTTTCTCCTGCTGTTTTCTGTGAACTTCCATATAATATAATTGTATAGAGTTGAAAGGATTTTAATATAGAAAGGGAATTAAATGGGACCAAAGGAAAACAGGGATGTGATTGAAGGCTTTTTGCAGGAACGGCGGGAGACGGAAAGAAAAGAAAAACTGCTGATGGAGGAGATCGACTGCCTGCGCAGGAAAAGGGCGGAAATCGCAGAAGGAGAGTGTTCGCAAAATGCAGAGGAACTGCATTGTCTTGATCTGCAGATAGAAAATCTCCGTAAGGAAATTGCTGACCAAAAACAAACCCGAAATAGTATTTGCAAAACAGCAAGGACATTTACTGCCGGCGATTAATGAGTAAAGGGAAGAAACAGAGCAGGAGATGCCGGCGCTGTTACTTCGCCAGCATCTTCATGACGGCCTCCTGCATCTGAGGGACAGAGTGCGCCCGCATGCGGGCACATTCCTGGGCCTGCTTCCCGCAGATCAGGCATTTGCGATAGCGGGGGCGGGAGAGCTTTACTCCGTCCACTCCGATCACATCGATATCAAACAGGCGCCCGAACGGGTGCCTGTTTTCTATTTCCATTGTCAGTTCTTTCACCTTGGCAGAGTCGGCGTCGACAGCCGCGATCCATTCGTCTCCCGTGAGTTCTGCAATGTCATAAGACTGCAATACCGTGATGGAAGCCTCTTCAAGCGCAGTAGTCAGCGCAGCCAGGCCCGTAAGAAAGGCCTCCCGGATCTGCGGATTTGTCTTGATCGGCCCGGGGATGTTCATGCAGAAGGAAATAACGGGGCAATGATATTTGCCCAGCAGTTCGTTCTGTATGAAACCACGGCGCTCACGGCAATCCAGCATCTGTATCAGATCGATCTCTGTTCCTTCCATTATTCGAATACTCCTCTTTTTTTGATAAGTGACAGCGCGTTCTTTCTGCATAACTTTTCGGCTGTTTCGGGTTTCAATTTGTCGAGCAGCATGTAGTATTTCTCGATCTCATGGGGATAGTCCGCCCAATGCCCGACTTTGTCGGAGCCGATCATGAACCTGTCAGGATATTTCTCGATGACAGCCGCCCACATGTCCGCGAAAATATCTGTGTTGACGTTCCCTCTCATCAGATCCCCTCTTACATAGTTCTCGAAGAAGATCCAGGAAATATCCACATACAGATTCGGATTGTCGTGCAGAAGCTGCCCGGCGAGGATCAGAAGGTCGTCCATAACAATCCTTCTCGAGACGCCGACATGCGCCCATATGATCTTGCATTTTCTGTTATGCTCAAGGGCGCGGATCAGTTCGTCCTCATACAAGGGTTTATCCGAGTTCTGGGGAGAGATATTGTGATGGACCAGTACAGGCAGGTCATAGTCTGCCGCGAGATCGTAGATCATTTTAAAAGCGGGGCTGTCCATATGGACCCCCTCCCCATATGTGAGGGCAGTCAGATCGTCGTGCCGGCTCATCAGTTCGCCGATCCCGCACCAGAAATCCGGGTACATTTTCAGAAGCCGTTCGATCTGCGTCGCGGCGTATTTGTCCGTGCAGTCAAACCCGCAGCAAAACGGATGAAACCTCTTCCTCACTTCTTCCGGCTGTGACAACAGTTCATGGGCCAGAATATAGTCCGTTCCGGAGTAATAGTAGCACCTGCTGTCATTGCTCAGGTAATAGGCGGGCTTATCTTTCATCAGGTAATCCCATTTTTTGACCATCGGCATTCCAAAAACTACGGCCTCCGATACGCCGCACAGATCCATGGCTTTTACAAGGGCCGGAAAGCCGTCGGAATCCTGAGTGAAGTCCAGAAAATGCAGATGAGAATCCAAAATATTGTATCGGGGGACTGTGTCTGTTTCATTTATCGTTATTTCTTTATTGTAAATCATTTCAAATCTCCTGTTTGCGGTTCACTCCATGTATAATTATAAACGGATGAGCGCCGTTTTATCATCCTTTTTTAGCTGTTGGCTGCTATGGATGATCGACGGCAGCCGGCAGGAGCGATCTGAGAACAAAGGAGACCCGGAATAATGCTGAACAAACTGCTGATCAATAGCGTTATGATCAACTGGGATAAAATAGAGGAGTCAAGCTATCTACGGGATATTCCGGCGCTCAGCGGGATAGACCGGATCTCGTTTACGCATCCGGTCACATTCTTTGTGGGGGAGAACGGCAGCGGAAAATCGACGCTTTTGGAGGCGATCGCTGTAAGCTGCGGCTTCAATCCCGAAGGCGGGACCAGGAACTACAATTTTTCCACCTATGATTCACACTCGGAACTTTGTAAAGCGGTCCGGCTCTCAAGGGGTATCCGCCGCGCAGAAGGGGGCTATTTTCTTCGCGCTGAGAGCTTCTATAACGTGGCGACGAAAGAAGAGGAGTACAGCAGGGGGCCCGGCGGCAGGCCGCAGCATTACCATGAAAAATCTCACGGAGAGAGTTTCCTGGCACTTGTGCAGAACAGTTTCAGACCAAACGGACTGTATATTTTGGACGAGCCGGAAGCGGCCCTTTCACCGCAAAGGCAGCTGACGCTGCTCATGGAGATCGACCGCTGCGTCAAGGAGGGATCGCAATTCATTATTGCGTCGCACTCGCCGATCCTGCTGGGGCTTCCCGGCGCACAGATCCTGAGTTTTGACGACGGGACGATCCATCCCTGTTCCTATGAGGAGACAGACAGCTATCAGGTGACGTCCCTGTTTATTAACAACAGGAAACAGCTTCTCGGGAGGCTGTTGGAAGAATAATCATTTACAATGACAGCGTGTCATGTCAATATTAATAGCAAAGGTAATAACCTGCCGCGGCGGACGAAGCTGCGCTGACGGAGGATGAAAAAGTTAGATAAGGAGAAAATCATGGAAACAGAAAAGGTAGTAACTGAAGACATTATGGCTTCTTCAGCAGAGGAAGTTCCTGCCTCGGGACAGGAAACTCCTATGCTTGCGGAGCCGCCCATCGAGCCCCCTGTGCCGCCTGTGGAGCCTCCGGCATCACCGGATGAGAAGTCCAGGAAATCTTTCCTGCGCGCGTGCGCAAGCTGGACAGATATTTTCGTGATCGCAGCCATGCTGTCTGTTCTGATGATGATATTCGGAGAGCTTCTGACCCTTATCCTGGACAGATGGGTCATACATGCACCTCAGATCGGCATGAATCTTCTGGGCGATGGGGACAGCGTGGAGTTCCTCCTTCAGTATTTTGATTTCTATGGTATCTGGATCGCATTTATGCTGGTGATCCTGCTCTTTAAGAGCAACTGGCCCATGTGGAAGGCATTCCTCTATAACGGACACGGTAACAACCTCAAGGCAATTCCGGCAGGTATCCTGCTTGGATTCGGTATGAATGGTTTCTGTATCCTGATGTCGGTCATCATGGGAGATATCAAGCTGTCATTTAGCGGATTTGATCCGAAGCTCTTCTTTATCTTCCTGTTCTGCGTGTTGATCCAATCGGGCGCCGAGGAGATCATAGACAGGTGTTATCTGTATCAGAAACTTCGCCGTCGTTATCGCTGGCCGGCCATCGCGGTCCTCGTGAACGCATTGGTCTTCATGGCGCTGCACATGGGAAATCCCGGAGTGACGAATCTCGGCCTGCTTCAGGTATTCCTGATCGGCGTTCTGTTCTCGCTGATCGTCTATTACTGGGACAGCCTCTGGACGGTGATCTGGGCCCACACGGCATGGAACTTCTCCCAGAGCATCGTGTTCGGCCTGCCCAACAGCGGCATTGTGTCAAAATATTCTGTCTTCAAGCTTGAAGCCGCTTCGGCGCGCGACGGCATTTTCTACAACACGAGTTTCGGCGTGGAAGGAAGTATGGGCGCCAACGTGATGATAGCAGCCGCCATTGTTATTGTCCTGGTCTACGGGCTTGTTACGAAGCGCGGAGAGAAGATGGATCACTGGGCGGAAGCCGAGATAAGAGATGCCGGAAAGAACCATTATTGGGAAGCAGTAGTACTGACCCTGATCGTGGCGGGACTTACCGCAGCGGGCGTGTTCGGCGCAAAATGGATGAACGATCATGCGGATCAAATAAATCAGTATATGGAGAGTCAGGGCATTAAGCCGACCGAGAGCGGAGAGCCGGTACAGATTCAACCGAGTGAGAGCGGGGAGCCGGCGCAGGCACAGCCTGTTCAATAAAGTATGATCAATGAAATGAATAAGAGGACAGGGAATGCTCCCCGTCCTCTTATTTTTTGTCTTTTTTCTCGTCGCGGTCCTTTTTCCACTTGCGGTACTTTTCACCGATCAGCACGCCGACAAGCAGTGCGAGAATACACACGAGAACATTGAAAATACTGGGCATAATCTTACCTCCACAAGTCCTGCGTCAGGTTATTTTTGTAGTATTTTACCACGAAAGAGGGATTATCAGACTATAAGAACAAGAATTTACCAGTGTTTCAAAAAATATTCCCATATTCATTTATTCACGGATTTTTTATAATTAGATCATAGCACGAGTCAAAAACTGCACAAGTTTCTGCAGATATCTGACTCGAAAGACCACATTTTAACTAAATCAGTTTCATTCATGATCCCCGGAATTTGGGGAATCCACACACGGGAAAGCAGATATGAAAGACAGTTTCAGAGAATTTCCTCCCTATGAGGGAGACAGCCCCTATCTATATTTTGCCTTTGCGGAGGCCGATTCGAGGAAGGTGCGGGAATACCTGCGCCTTCTGTACGAGCGCGGCTGCAGAGTCTGGTACAGCTGCGGCAAGGCAGACGGGCCGGAGGAGGTCCTCAGGCGTCAGGAAAGATACAGGGGATCTACGCTCACAATGGTTTATTTGTCGGATGAAGCGTGCAGAGACCAGAATACTAAGAGCAGCGTCCTTGTAAACCAGAAATTCGACAGTCCGATCCTCTGCCTTGACCCGGATGGCAAGGACAGAGTATTGGCAATGGGCCTGCGGGAGTCAGTACCTCACATTCCCCTTTACAGGATCAGGAGCAGGGAGGCGCTCGAGGACGCTATTTTCCATGCAGAGGGCTTTTCTCAGGAACTTCTGGGAGAGCCGGTAAAGATCAGGAAGGACAGTATCCTTCCCATACTGTCAGTTATATTCTGCGCGCTGGCTGTGGTCCTGTCGGTGTTATTCTTTACGGGAGTCAGAGAGAGCGTCACGGAAGTCATTCAGATTACGGATGAAGTGGAGCTGAGCGATCCGGTCCTTTTATCTGCTGTGAGAAAAGCGGCAGGGGGAGGGGCCATTACACAGGAACTGGTGGAGAATCTGAAGTCGGTTGACCTCTCCGGGATGCCGGAGAGCTGGGATGATCTGACCCTTCTGCCGGCTCTTGAAGAGATCAGGATTCCTCAGGAGGCACTGCTTGGCGGGGCGCCTCTGCCGGAAGGAGAATACACCATAATACTTACGGGAGGCGGATCATGAGCAGATTTTTTAAGCCTTACGAGGGAAACCGCCCCTATCTGTTTATCAGTTACGCCCACAAGCAGTCGGAGGAGGTCGTAAGTACGATCCGGATCCTCCACGAGAAAGGATGGCGCCTCTGGTACGACGAGGGCATCCCGGCAGGGAGTGACTGGCCCGCCAACATCGCCAGGCATATGCAGGGCTGCTCGGGAGTGCTCTTTTTTGAGTCGGAGAGAGCATTGGAATCTCCTAACTGCTACAGTGAAATGCGTACTGCGCATCGGATGAAAAAGCCCTGCCTGGTGGTACATTTGGAAGACGCGCAGCGGGATGAAAAGTGGAGGGAGATCCTTGAGGGGAAAAAGGAGATTCCTATTGTGGAGAGTCCGGAGGCGCGGGCGGAAGCTATTCTGAAATCCGGTTTTGTCACCCGCCGATATCACCGCTCCTGGACGGAACATATACCGTGGAGCGCGCTTGGACTTACCGCGTCGCTGCTGTTTTTCCTTTTGTCGGCGGGAGCGCTTGCAGCGCTCAGAAGCGGACTGTGGAATCCGGCCGCGCCTGTTGTAAATGTGGCAGAGGCGGAGCCGGAAACGGAGGAGCCCGAAGAAGAGGAAGCGGTCCCCGATGTTGTAGATCTGGGGGAAGCAGAGCGGTTCTTCGCAGTGACTTTTCCGGACGCCGACCAGGAGCGCGCGATCAGGTCCGCACTGGGCATAAGCGATGGAGACATCATGCGAGGGCAGATGGCTGACCTTACTGAACTGTATATCTGCGGCAATATGGTGACGAAGAACCTGGACAGGGTCTCTTTTGACGAAAACGGCGTATGCAGGGTTAACGGAGCGCCGGTGATCCTGGGGACAGTCTCCGACCTTACTCCGCTCACTTACGCAGTGCGGCTGGAGAGATTGGGACTTTTATGCCAGCCCCTGAAGGATATTTCCGATCTGAATTCTCATGTGCTTCTTAGAGAGCTCTCTCTCGCGGGAAGCACAATGGAGGACATAGCTCCGCTGGAGGATCTTCCAAGCCTGGAAACGCTTCATTTGGAGCATACAGGCGTGAGGGATCTGGAGTCTTTGGATGGTTTCACGCGCCTGAAGAAAGTGACGGTCAGCAGGGATATGCTGCCGCTCTCGTGGAGCGCAGACGCAGGGTTTTCAGTAGTATTGGTAAATTGACAGGAGGATAGTTATGAGTGGGCAATCTGTGAAACTATTATTTGCGAAGGCAGATAAAACTGTGCTTACCCCCGTTCTCGACGCGCTCAGGAAGAAAGGGATCAAAGTCTCCGAGGGCAGTCCCGAAGGAGATGAGATCCTTCTGGCAGCGCTTTCTGAAAATTTTTATGCGGACAAGTCGCTGACTGACGCTCTGCTCGCCGCGGTCGGAAAGGGCGGAGATAAGGTGCTGCCTCTGCAGCTGGACAAGGCGGCGATCCCGGATGACATCAAGAACGCGATCTATGCGCGGAATATCATACCGGTGAGCGGGCGAGACGCAGATCTCGTGGCGGACCGCATTATCGACGCGCTCCCGGCAAAAAAGAGCAGACTTCCCGTCGCGTTCATAGCGGGAGGAGCAGCCCTGCTCGCACTGGCCATTTTCATGATTGTCCGAAGCATGCAGGGCACTCCGGCACAGGAGGCGGCGCCCTCGGCTGAAGAGACACAGAAGGAGATCGCTTATCCTCTCCCGGCGGGTCTGACGGCAGAGGAACTGGCCCGGATCAAATGTGTCGCGGTCATCGGTGAGCATTTTAATTACTATAAGACGGAAGAGTTTAACGCCTTCCAGAGGATGGGAGACGCAGGGGAAGATATTGCATATCAGCTGGCAAACGAATCCGGGGAAGGCGACAGACGCTGGTTCTGGAACGGGGACGGATCGGAAGTCACGATGACGCCCTATGACCTGCGTTTTCTCTCTTTGATGCCTCATCTGGAAGAAATTCACCTGGTGAATGTGAGAGTGACAGACGCGCCGGACCTCAGCGGCGTGACTACGATGACGAAAATCTATGCCAGAGACTGCGATCTGGGCGACCTTAACTGGATCGCGCAGTCAGGGATCCGAGAAGCTCATTTGCGCTGCGACGCGGATTATTCCCCGCTCGGAAACTGTCAGAAACTGCAGGTCGCGCAGCTGGAGCTGGCGCCGGGAAGAACAGCGGATTTCTCTGCCTTCACCCCTCCGGATCTGTTGGACTTTAGTCTGGATGCAGAGGGAAACGGGAACGCTGCCGACCTGTCCGGCCTTGCCGGCTGCAAGCGGCTCAAATACGTAAACTTATCCGGAATTGCGGTCACAGATCTGTCCTTCCTGCAAGGAAAAACCGGAGTAAACAGACTGTTCCTGAACAATCTCAGACAGCTTGGAGATATTTCCGCTGTAGGTTCCCTGACAGGGCTGAGAACACTTCGGATCAACAACTGTCCTTCTATTGGGGATTACAGTCCGGTTGGAACATGCAGAAGCCTGCAGCAGCTCTTTCTCAGCGCAGATTTTGACAACCGGATTCAGGATGTCTCTTTTTTGGGAAACCTCAATTTGCTGGATGACATAGTCCTCAGCGGCGTTGCCCTTCCCAATCTCGATTTTTTGACACAGATCTCTCAGGGACGCACGAATCTTAAGTCGCTGGAGCTTAACGGAAGCGCCGGCGATTACAGCGGACTTGCTGCATTCGGCGTTATCAACCGGTTAAGTCTGCGCCCGGATAATTCCGCAGATGCGGGAGCGATCTATGCCGCTCTTGCAGACTGCAGGATCACTTACCTGACGCTGGGAAATCTGGATCAGGTGGACATTTCCGCGCTGCCGCAGCCTGCGCAGGAACTCACACTGGACCGCTGCGCGATCACGGATCTGACATCAGCCCCGGAGGAGTGGGCGGTGCCCAATCTGACCTTATCCAACTGTCAGACGCTCAGATCCCTGGAGGGACTTGAAAGTCCGAACGGATTCGGCAAAAAGGGCGGGATCCTTAAGATCTACAATTGCCCCCGTCTGACTGATTTTAGCGCGATGGAAGGAATGGACCTGAGTTCTCTGGAGATCACCGGCGGATACGTGCTGCCTGAGGAAGTAAATTTCCGGACAGGTGCATTTCTTCTGGACAGTGTCGCGGGAATAGAAAACCTGGATTTTCTGAACGAAATGGACAATTCCCAGCCGGTAAGCTTTAAGTTTGTGGGAATCGAAGGTCTTGAGAACCTCAAGCCCATAGAGAGGTTCCACGGGACCTTTATAACTGTCTCTCCGGAACTTGAGGAGCAGGCAAAAGATCTGGTTCAAGCGGGAAATTTCAATGAGTATCACATAGAGTATCCGCAGGGCGGCTGGGAGCTGGACAACTCCGGACTCACACTTCTTAGCCTGGACGAGCTGGAGACTCTGCCTGATGCGCTGCTGCGGAGAGTTGAACGCTTCTCTCTGGCCGGAGACGTCCTGTTTGATCCGGATGAGAATGAAGGAATATGGAAAAACTGGGGAGACAGCAATCGTCCGGAACTGTCGGTCCATAACTTTGACACCGGAGAAGAAAGAAAGGTCGCGCGCGGCAGCGGAGTTGTGGAGAGCATGGACTATTTCGAAAAGCTCACCGGTCTGCATTTCCTGAACCTTTGGGACCAGCCCCTGGAGAGCGTGGATGGAATCCAGAACTTGCGCGAGCTGCACGATCTGGGACTCGCATTCTGTGACAAGCTGTCCGATATATCTCCGGTTTTCGCATTGCAGAATCTGCACAGTCTCTGGCTTAACGGCCCTAATATTGAGAGTATTCAGGGAGTACAGAACCTGACGCAGCTGTGCAGACTGGATATTTCGGACACCCGAGTGAGCGATCTGTCACCGCTGGCTGAGGCTGACTATTCGACGGCAGTCAAGGAAAACGGAGGATTTGAGTTTGCCGTGAGCGGGCACCACATTGAGGATTTCTCGCCGCTCTCCTCAGTACCGGCCTTCAGCAGGCTTATGATGGGAAATACAGATCCTGTGCTCTATATTTCCGATCTGGAGGGAATAGAAATACGGAGTTTCCAGGCTGACGGCGGCTTCGGTGAAGAATGCACGGCGGAGGATGCCAATGCGCTGTTCGCGGAGTTTGTCCGAAATCATCCGGAACTGGCGGAACTTGATATCCCATGGAATGATAAACTTACTGATCTGACGCCGCTTTTGGAACTGGAAAATCTTCAGGAAGTGCGCATTTCCGCAAATATGCAGGCAGCTCAGGCCAGTCTGGACGGAGCAGATTACAATTTCCGGCTGGAGATCGAGGGAGAATAACGGGATAATTGGATACAATTATACGCTTAAAAGTTGACTTTCGCCCTTTACTGCTTTAAAATGGTGACTTAATTAAAGTTTAAGGAGGGCGAAATGAATAAATTAGCTACCCGTATCAAAAATGTGGGCCCCGGCGCGCTCGTTGCAGCGGCGTTTATCGGCCCCGGAACAGTTACTTCCTGCTCCATTTCAGGTGCGACAGCCGGTTATACGCTTCTGTGGGCGATGCTTCTGTCCGTTATTTCGGTCATCATCATGCAGTCCATGGCAGCCCGCCTCGGTATTGTTTCAGGAATGGGTCTCGGCGAAGCTCTGAGAGAGAAGTTTACGAGCCAGGGAGCCAGGATCCTGATCTCCATCCTCGTAATCGCGGCAGTCTTTATCGGCAATATCGCCTATGAGACCGGAAACCTGACAGGATCGATCCTCGGCATTCAGGCGGCGTTCCCCGCTGCGGACAACCAGACAGCCAAAATAGTGCTCGCTCTGGTTCTTGGCGTGATCGCGTTCGCGCTTCTGTTCTCCGGAAGCTATCAGCGCGTCGAGAATATCCTCACAGCACTTGTCGTGCTGATGGGTGTTATTTTCCTAATCTGCGCGTTTGCGGCAAAGCCCGACTGGGGCGCAGTTTTTGCAGGCCTCTTCGGATTTAAGGTTCCGGACGGCGGAGACTGGATGACAGTTGCGGCCCTGATGGGAACCACGGTCGTGCCTTATAATATTTACCTGCACGCTGCTTCCGCTTCTACAAAGTGGGGCAAGACAGACGACAAGGAAGACGCGCTCGCAAATTCGAGATTTGACTCGATCATTTCGATCGGACTTGGCGGAATCATCTCCATGGCGATCATCGTCTGCGCGGCAGCGACGATCCATGCGTCCGGCGGAACGATCGCATCCGGCTCTGACATGGCCAAGGCTCTTACTCCCCTTCTGGGAAGCTGGGCTACCGTGATCTTCGGTATCGGCCTTTTCGCTGCAGGTATCACAAGTACCCTGACAGCTCCTCTTGCAGCGGCATTCGCGAGCTCCGGTATTCTTGGCTGGGGCGAAGACATGAAGCAGACCAGATTCAAAGTTTTCTGGATCATCGTTCTTGCATTCGGTATTTTCGCGACCTGCACACTGGGAGCCAGCCCTACACAGATCATTCTGTTCGCGCAGGCTGCCAACGCTATTCTTCTTCCCGTTACGGGAATCCTTCTTCTGATCGTGGCCAACGACGCCGCAATCATGAAGGAATACAAGAATAAGACCTGGTTCAACGTTCTGGTCGTTATCGTTATCGCGATCTTCATCTTCATCGCTGCCAGAAATATGAACGCCTTCATGTCCGGACTTAAGAAGCTGATCAGCGGCTGATCCGGAGCGTTATCTGCAATATTTGATCATAATGGAACTATTGACCCGCAGCGTATTAGCTACGGGTCAAGTCCGTTTTTCACACACATAAAGGAAACTACATGGATTACAAAATACTGCCGGTGGGAGATTCTGCACTGACGATCATTTTCGGAAACAGTATCGACCCGGAGATCAGCAGGATCGTGCGGGTCGCAAGGAAATATCTCACAAAGAAGAATATCAAGGGCGTCAACGAGTACGTTCAGACCTATGCAACGCTCATGGTTCATTATCGGCCCGTGACAATCGGATACGACGAGCTCGCCGAGAGGATTGACCTGGAATTGTCTCACATGGACCTTGGAAGCGACAGTCTGAAGAAAAAGACGATCGTGATCCCGGTGTGCTACGGCGGAGAATTCGGCCCGGATCTGCCTTTTGTGGCGGAGCACGCGGGAATCTCCGAGGAGGAGGTCATAAAAAGGCACAGCACGGTGGATTACCTGATCTATATGCTTGGATTCATGCCTGGATTTGTATATCTTGGCGGAATGGATCAGTCCATCAGTACGCCCAGACTTAAAAACCCCAGAGAGCGCCTGGAAAAGGGCTCCGTGGGTATCGCAGCCAACCAGACCGGAATCTACCCGCTGGTCTCTCCGGGAGGATGGCAGATCATCGGCCGCACGCCGCTGGAACTGTATGACCATGAGAGGGAAAAACCGATCCTTTATGAAGCAGGTGAGTTTATCCGCTTTGTCCCGATCACTGAGCAGCAGTTTAAGGAGATACGGGCGAAGGTAGAGGACGGAACCTATGAGTATGAGTGGATCAGAGAGGGGTGACGTAAAAGACTATGGCAATGCATGTGATCAGCCCCGGCCCCCGCACGACGATCCAGGACAAAGGAAGGCTGGGATATCAGAACAGCGGCTTCGCACCGAGCGGTTTCATGGACAGAGTCGCTTCCAGAATGGCTAATGTGCTGGTCGGAAACAAGGATTCCGAGGCAGTGTTGGAATTCTGCCTGATCGGACCGGTGCTGAAATTTGATGAGACAGTAAATCTCGCCGTCTGCGGCGGAGATTTCTCCATTGACGTCGGAGGAAGAGTGTACCCGGCCAACAAGGCCGTGCGCGTGCCGGCGGGAATTACTGTAAAAATATTGACAGGAAAAGTCGGAATCTACGGATCTGTCGCAGTGGGCGGCGGCCTGGACATTCCTATGGTAATGGGAAGCCGCAGTACAAACCTGCGCTGCGGGATCGGCGGATTCCACGGGCGGGCCCTTATGGCAGGCGACGAGATCGCGCTGCGCCATCCTGAAAACGGCAGAAGGGATTTCTCCTGGCGCTGGGTGCCTGCGCGCAGACTTGTGTCTCCCGATGATCCGGACATCACCAAAGTACGCGTGATCCCCGGTCCTCAGGAGGATATGTTCACAGATAAGGGAATTCAGACTTTCTACAAGAGCTCCTATGTGATCACTGCCCAAAGTGACCGCATGGGATACAGGCTGACAGGACCTAAGGTCGAAGCCGTTGACGGTTACGATATTTTGTCCGACGGGATCGTAAACGGAAGCGTCCAGATCTCCGGTGCCGGAGAGCCCATCGTGATGATGGCAGACAGACAGACAACAGGCGGATATGCCAAAATAGCGTCCGTGATCAACGTCGACATCCCCCTGTTCGCACAGCTGCGCCCGGGACAGAAGGTGCAGTTTGAAAGATGCACGGTACAGGAGGCGCAGGTCCTGATGCGGGAGGCAAGCTGGAAGTGGAAGGAGCACTGCAAGATCCTGGAGAAGAGCACACCTGCGGGCTTTAAGGCACTTGGCCTTAGGGCGGACGGAAGCAGCAGCGGCAGTTCCCGCTCCGGCTGGACCAAAAAGGCCTGGAAACGGAGAGAATGGAAAAGAAAGGGAGGTAATAACAGATGATCAGTGATTATAAGGATTTGACACCTGTACAGATGCGGCATTTGATCCGCGAGGGCAAATTTACAGAGCCCACCAGCGGACTGTGCCCGGGATATGCCCAGGCGAACCTCATCATTCTCCGCAAGGAGCACGCTTACGATTTCCTGCTGTTCGCACAGCGCAATCCTAAGGCCTGCCCTGTGCTGGAAGTTCTCGATACAGGCAGCCGCTTCACTAAATTTGTGGCAAAAGATTGTGATATAGCCAAGGATTTCCCTAAATACAGGATCTATGAGAAGGGCGTCTGCACCGGCGAGTACACGGATGTGGAGCAGTTCTGGAGCGATGACCTTGTGGGATTCCTCATCGGATGCTCCTTCAGTTTCGAATCCGAGATGATCGAAGCGGGAATCGAGATGCGCCACAACACCATGGGCCGCAATGTCCCCATGTATATCACCGGGATCGACACAGTTCCGGCCGGCGTATTCTCCGGCAAGATGGTCGTCTCCATGCGCCCCGTGCCTCCGCAGCAGGTCGTAAAGGCCGTTACGGTCACAGCGCAGCTTCCCAAGGTGCACGGAAGCCCGATCCACATCGGCGATCCTTCCGTGATCGGAATTAAGGACATCAATCATCCCGAATTCGGAGATCCCGTGGAGATCAAAGAAGGCGAAGTTACTATGTTCTGGCCCTGCGGCGTGACGCCTCAGTCCGTGGTGATGAACGTCAAACCGGATTTCGCGATCACACACGCGCCCGGGCACATGCTGATCCTCGATGTGAAGAATGTCGATCTGAAGGAATAAAACGGATACAGAATTGGTTCCAAAAAATCGGTCAGATACAGAATGGAGATGACAATATGATAAAAGTTGATCTGAATTGTGATCTGGGAGAGAGTTTCGGCGCATATAAGATGGGCATGGATGACAAGGTGATCCCGATGATCTCCTCCTGCAATATCGCGTGCGGCTATCACGCATCAGACCCCATGGTGATGCAGAAAACTGTCGCGATGGCCAAGGAAGCCGGTATCGGAATCGGCGCCCATCCGGGATATCCGGATCTTATGGGATTTGGCCGCAGAAACATGAACGTATCGCCTAAGGAAGCTGCGGCGTATGTGACTTATCAGCTGGGCGCGCTATATGCTTTTGCAAAGGCAGCAGGTGTAAAGCTCCAGCATGTAAAACCTCACGGCGCGCTGTACAATATGGCCGGAAAGGACTACAAACTGGCTCTGGAGATCGCAGAAGCCGTGCAGGATTTTGACTCGTCGCTGATCCTCATGGGCCTTGCGGGGAGCGAGAGCGTCATCGCCGCTCAGGACATCGGTCTTCCCGTAGCCAGAGAGGTATTCGCAGACAGGGCGTACATGCCCGACGGAAGCCTTGTGCCCAGAAGCCGGGAAGGCGCTGTGATCCACGATGAAGAGCTGGCGATCAGCCGCGTGATCCGCATGGTGAAGGAGCACAGAGTTACGGCGATCGACGGACGAGACATCGAGATCGTGCCGGATTCGATCTGTGTGCATGGCGACAACGAAAAAGCACTGGTCTTCGTGACACGTATCCGCGAGGCGCTTGCCGCTGAAGGTATTGAAATAGCGCCGCTGTCGGAAGTTGTCCGCGGAGCCCATCACTAAAGCAGGTGGCTCACGATGATCCACACTCCTCCGACTCCCACAAAGGCATAAATAACCTTCCCAAACACGGACGCAGGGATTTTATTGTGGATCACAAGCCCCAGCAGTGTTCCTGCCAGCATCGCGACGATGCCGGCGCCGACCATCGGCAGGTCCGCCATGTCGAGACGCCCGAGGATGAGGCTGATAACAAGAACTACAATATTGTTTACGCAGAGGAATGCCTGGATGGTTGCCAGGTATTCCTTTTTGCTTTTAGTGGCCGGCAGGAGGTAGAGAGCTGCTGTGGGACCGCCGGAGGCGAAGAGTCCGTAGCAGATGCCGCAGATGACGCCTAGGATCGTACCGGATACAGGATTGGGCGTTATGTGGATCTTGTCCGAGAATACAAAGAAGAAGATAGAGACAGCCACGAACATGATACCCAGTAGAAGGTACATGACGTCGGAACTGACCTTGGCGGACAAGAGATTCACAATGCCGCAAATTACGGCTGTGGGGATCAGAAAAGGCAGCATGACAGCCCACCGGATCGAATCTCTGTATTTGACGGAGATATAGATGGTACTGATGGTTACCATGACAATTGAAAGACCCATGGCCTTGCTGTATTCCATGATCAGCGGAAGGAAGCCCATGGTGATCATGGTGGTGCCAAAGCCCAGCGCGCTTTGGACGCAGGATCCGGCGAGGATCACGATCATAACATATAGAATAGCTAAGACAGACATTTTATACTCCTTGGAAAGAATGCATTTGGTTTTCAAAGAAAAACTCTTCGGACTATTGTAGCATTATTTGCTGTGATTATGAACGGTTTTCCGTTAGGGGCAAAAAATAGTGATGAGATCAAATGAAAAAAAGTACTATTTTGCCC
>Ga0256407_10002806_pt1 | contig 32363 bp, 15 predicted proteins | sample RumenRJG_04DNA_FD_193489 | JGI IMG/M metagenome (GOLD analysis project Ga0256407, IMG submission 193489) | Bovine rumen microbial communities from Lethbridge, Alberta, Canada - RJG_04 | ecosystem: Host-associated > Mammals > Digestive system > Stomach > Rumen | place: Canada: Alberta...
GACATGAGGGCTACCCGTACACGGACAGCCCCGCGCGCGCGGGCAACGGCGGCGAGGGCATCGTGAGCAGCATCACCGGCGAAGCGGTTTACTACGGTGGCGGCGGCGGCGGCGGCGCTGACAGTTGCGATCCCGGATTCGGCGGTCTTGGCGGCGGCGGCGACGGTAAAAAGAAAGCCGCAGGTCAACCCGGTACCGATGGTTTCGGCGGTGGTGGCGGCGGTGGCAGCTGGCTCGGTAGTAATAGCGATAGTCGAAATTGCGGCGGCAACGGTGGCTCGGGAACCGTGATCCTCGCCCTGCGGCCGGGGGACTTCAATATCGAGTCGATTCCCGACCAGTATTTGGATGTGGGGGCAGGCGGAGGATGCACCCCCGAACCTGTCGTGCGGACGAGTGACGGCGTTACGCTGCTGACCAAGGATGTTGACTACACGGTCTCCTACACTGGCAATACGCAGTCGGGCAATGCCATCTTGACGGTCACGGGTATCAACGGTCAATCTGGCAAGGTCTGCGAGATCAGTTTCAAGATCTATCTCCGTTACTTTGTCGACTCCGAAGCGGGGCCGGGAGGCGACGGTTCTGCTGCATCTCCGTTCGCCACGATATCCAATGCGGTTGAGAAGGCGAAAACAGACATTGGCGGTGGTGCATTGCTGGTGGAAATTGATGTTGCGGTCGGAACATATAATGAAACAGGGTTTGTTCTTGATGTGCCGATCGTCATTGTCGGTGCAAACCGCAACGGCGTGGAGATCGTGGATAATGTCGCTGGCTATCGCGCATTCACGATTACGCACGCGGACGCGGTGGTAAAGAACCTCACGATCTCCGGCAACGGATACAAGACGAACAACGGCCAGGGCGGCCACGTCTGGATGTCAAAAGGTCTCGTCTCCAACTGCGTTATCAAGAACGGACGCGCCGGCGCGAGCAAGGGCTATGGCTATGGCGGCAACGTCTGGATGTCCGGCGGGCGGCTCGAACGCTGCCTCGTCACTGGCGGTTTGGCCAACTGGGGCGGTTTCTCCGCAACAGAGGCCTGCGGCATGGGGCTTTACGCCACGGGCGGCATTATCGACAGCTGCTGGTTCAAGGACAACAAGACCGACAACAGCGACGGACACAACTCCGCCAGCGTCTATCTCAACGGCGCGGTAACGATGGTCAACTGCACGGTGACTGGCGGCTGGGCCCGAAACTACAATGGCAAGGGATCGGGCATCCATATCAACAACGCCGCCGCGAAGGTCGTCAACTGCGTTACCTACGGCAACTACATCGGCAAAGGCGCTATCTCCAGCACTGCCGCCGCGAACATCGGTTCGGCGAACCTCGACCGCTACTTCCACTGCGCCGCTGCCTTCACGAACGCCTCCTGTGCGACTTGGGGTGTGCTGGTGGATCAGGATTTCGTCAACTACAGGTCGTTTACGGGGAATGCGGAGGCTGATCTTATAACTTACTTCAACAGCGAAGAGTACGCAGCCTTCGACTGGCACCAGCGCCTCGACACGCCGATTGTTGATCGCGGCACTGAGGATCCCGCCTATCGTCCCGAGGGCTGCGCGACGCTCGACATTGACGGCAACGAGCGCGTTTCCGGCGCGTCGATCGATCTCGGCTGCTGGGAATACGACCAGTCGCAGTTCGCCTGCGGCGGCAGGCTTGACCGCTACGGTGCGCATGAAAACGAGGCTCTCACGTTCCATGCCCTCGCGGTCGGTCCGGCGAGCGACACCGTCATCCGCTGGGACTACGGCAATGGCGTGACGAAGAATACGCGCGAGACGACGCACTCCTACGCCTATCCCGCGGCCGGCTACTTCACCGTGCGGGTCTCGGCCTCGCCCGACGGCGGCTCGACCTGGACGGACTGGTACACGGTGCCGACGCGCGTCGCCGTGGCGCCCACGCAGATGTTCGTCGATTCCAACTGCGCGACGCCGGTCTTCCCGTACAGGACGCGGGAGACGGCGGCGACGACGCTCGGGGCGGCGGTCGGCGCGCTCACGAACAACGTTTCCGAGAACAAGACGATCATCGGCGGCGTCGACATCGTGATCTTGAGGGGATCGCAATCGAACGACACCGGCTGCTTCCTCGCGACCGCCGTCACGATCCGCGGCGAAAGCAGCAATCCCGCCGATGCCGAGATCGTGGACAATGTTGCCGGATTCCGCGCGTTTACGCTGACACACCCGGATGCGGTAGTCTCCAACCTCACAATCTCCGGCGGAGGTTTCAGAACGACAGGTGCATTTGGCGGCGAAGGCGGTCATGTTCGGATGACGGCCGGTCTTGTCGCCAACTGCGTCATCAAGAACGGCCGCGCCGCCAGCTCGAAAGGCTATGGCTTCGGCGGCAACGTCTGGATGTCTGGCGGACGGCTCGAGCGCTGCCTTGTCGCCGGCGGCACGGCCAACTGGGGCGGTTTCTCAGGGCCGGAGGCCTGCGGCATGGGACTTTACGCCACTGGCGGGACAATCGACAGCTGCTGGTTCAAGGACAACAAGACCGACAACAGCGACGGACACAACTCCGCCAGCGTCTATCTCAACGGCGCGGTCACGATGGTCAACTGCACGGTGACTGGCGGCTGGGCCCGAAACTACAATGGCAAGGGATCGGGCATCCATATCAACAACGCCGCCGCGAAGGTCGTGAATTGCGTCACCTACGGCAACTACATCGGCAAAGGCACTATCTCCAGCACTGCCGCCGCGAACATCGGTTCGGCGAACCTCGACCGCTACTTCTACTGCGGCGCGGCCTTCACGAATGCCTCCTGCGCGACATGGACGATGCTGACGGACAGTGACTTCGTCAAGTACAGTTCCTTTACGGGAACTGCGGAAGCCGATCTCAAGACCTACTTCAACAGCGAAGAATACGCAACCTTCGACTGGCACCAGAAGCGCCGTTCGCAGCTCATCGACAAAGGCACAAAGGACACCGCCTACCGTCCTGCCGACAGTGTCACGCTCGACCTCGACGGCAACCCGCGCGTCTTGAACAAGTCGATCGACCTCGGCTGCTGGGAGGTGCAGTCCGGCTTAGGATTCCAGATCATCCTGCGGTAGGATAAAGTCGCGAGTGTGAGGGTGTGAGAAAAATTGGGAAAACAGGTATGACCTGTGGTAGAATATTCCCAAACTCGCAAAAGGAGCAAGCCATGATAATTTCGCGAAACAACAGGTTCTTAAAGGGTGGATTCAGCGGGCTGATGATCGCCGCCGCGATTCTCTGCGGCGCATCCGCCGCGCAGGCCGAAGACGCGTCCATTGTCCCGGTTCCGGGGTACGATATCCTAGAATACCTGGAGTCCTCCGGGACGCAGTACATCGACACCGGCGTCGTGTATGCGAATGACACGAAGCTTACGCAGCGCTTCTGCGTCGTCGATTTCGCCGGCGTGCAAATGCAGATGGGGGCACTTGACAGTATCTCCGGCGCTTGGCATCGTTTTCACTGGGGAGCCAAAGGCCAAGCCACACTCCAGTATGTCGCTGGGGTCGGAATCGGAGGAAATCCAGGAAACATAAGCGCCGGTTCAGACGGTTGGGTTGATTTGACGCTTGACGCCACTTCCGTCGGCTCGGCCTCGGCCTTCACGGAAAGCGGCCACAGCACGATTGGCCTTTTCGGCCGGAACAGCGGCGGCACGTTTACATGCGGAAAGTTTCGCGTCGGTCATACATGCATCTGGAAGGGAGGGAACCTCGTGCGCAACATGGTTCCTGTGCGCCGAAAGTCCGATGGCGTCCTCGGGTTTTACGACTACTGCGAGCCGAAGTTCTACGAGAATGGTGGGTCTGGAGAATTCGCGGCTGGACCGGCCATGAAGTATCTTGTGGTTGCCAAGGCAATTCCCGATTCGCTCCAGTCCATCGACTCGCCGGTCGAGGCGTATTGCCCGTTGCCGGTTGTCAAAGACAATGCGGGCAGGACATTGACGAAGGATGTGGACTATACTGTCGCCTGGACGAACAACACGCGCTTCGGCGAAGGGACGTGCACGGTGTCCGGCGCGGGCGACTATGCCACGGCCACACCGGTCTCGGCGACTTTTCTGATAGTGCCGCAGGCGAAGCTGCCCCAGGAGTTCCAGCGCCTCTTCTACCTTGAGACAACGGGGACGGTGCATTACGTCGATACGGATATCCATCCCACCGCGAACACGCGCATAACGGCTGTAGCGCAGACGACTGCAAATGCCAACGCATATCTTGTCGGTATCCTCGATACTCCCCAATGGTGTCGTTTTCACCTTGGGGCCAAGTGGATTTCGTCCAAACATTACCTTGCCGGAGGCGTGGGCGGAAGCGAGACCCAGAGCGCAATTCCAAGTTTGCTGGTCGACTCCGGCTGGAACAAGCTGACGATGGATGCCGCCAACAAAACGCTTTCAGTCAACGACGGCACGACATACACGCTTGGGACTTCCGGCACCCTGCCGACGGAAAGTACGCTCCGCATCTTTGGTCGCATGAGCAATAACTCCGCAAACAGCTCCGCCAATCCAGTGCGCATCGCGGACGTGGCGATCTATGAAAGCGGCGAGAAGACGCACGAGTACATCCCCTGCCGGCGGGAGAGCGACGGCGTTCTTGGCCTCTACGATGTCGTCGGCAAGCAGTTCCTTGTCAACAGCGGCAGCGCCGAGGGCGGCTTCCTTGCCGGTCCCGAGCTGTGCGAAGATGCTTGCAGCGGTCTCACTATTTTCGTGAGATAGTAATGCTATGGGGCTGCACCCATAGCAACCGTCTTGGGCTGCTAAATGACAAAATGTCGATTAGTAGCCCAAAACATCTGATATTCGATATCCTGTCCGTCGTGGGCGGTGTGCCACGTTATCTCGAGGAGATACGTCCGTCGCTGACCGTCGACGAGAACATGCGCCGAATGTGCTTTCTCAAGCAAGGTCTGCTCTTTCGCGAGTTTGACGAGACGTTCAACGCCGTGTTCGGCTCTGATGCGATCAAGCGGAGGGCTGTGCTTGAAGCTTTGTCGGGCGGTTCGATGAAAGCGTCCGCTATCGCTGGAAAGCTTGGCGTCGCCGTCAACGGACATCTTACGCGAACGCTCAAGGAACTTGAGTATGCCGGGTTCGTGGCGAGGGAGTCGAACCTGAACGTGGAGACAGGGAAGCCTGCCCGCATAGACAGATACAGGATATGCGACAACTACACAAGGTTTCTAAAGGAGTTTCAGTCAGGACGGCTCTCGTTTATGACGGACGTCTCTCGCCGCGAATTGAGGCCGAGCATGGGTTTGATGTCATCATACCCGCTGATAGGTTGCTGAAGTAGCCCCCCCCTAATTTAGGGGGGTATGCTTTTTGGGCGGATTGTGGTAGAATATTCCCAAACTCGTAAAAGGAGTATGCCATGATGACTTCGCGAAACAACTGGTTCTTCAAGGGTGGATTCAGTGGGCTGATGATCGCCGCCGCGATTCTCTGCGGCGCATCCGCCGCGCAGGCGGCGGGCACGCTTCCGGCTGGCTACGCCGAACACGAATACCTTGAGTCGACTGGCACGCAGTATATCGATACTGGCGTTGTCATCACGCCGACAATGGCGGTCGAGGCGGACGTGCAGTTCACGGACAAGGACACCAAGCAGCAGCGAATCTTCGGCAACTCGCACAACGGCACGTCCGACCCGGACGGAGATCTCGGGACCGGACATCTGAACTTCGACATCTATATCCAGGGTCAGGGCTATTTTGCGTCGGCGATAGCGGAAGACAAAGGCGATTGGGTGAGGACCAATACCACGGCCGACAAGGACAGGCACACCCACAAGCTCGACTGCACCGATAGGAAGTACTACATCGACGGCACGGCCATGACCACCCACAGCACGGCCCCGACCAAGAGCACGAATGGCTCTCTCTTCATCTTCGCGAACAACTGCGTATCAAATAACTGCTCGAAGATACGGTTCTATTCGTGTAAGATCTACGACGGTGGCGTCGTCGTACACGACTATGTTCCGGCGCGCCGCGTTTCCGATTCGGTTTTCGGCCTCTACGACACCAAAACAGATGTCTTTCTGACCAACGCCGGCACCGGCAAGTTCAATCCCGGTCCCGCGATATTGGAACCCCCGACCTGGCCGGGGGACAAGCCGAGGACCAATGGCTTTGAAAAGACGATGGAGATTTCAATCGGCGAGAATATGCTGCCGGCCGCGAACGTTTACACGAACTTCCAGGTGCTGGTGCGCCTGAGTGAGACGCGGCAGAGCGGCTTCCACTACGCCGACTGCGCTGAGAAGGGAGCGGACATCCGCTTCACCATGCCTGACGGCTCGCTTCTCGCCCACGAAATCGACACCTGGAACACCTCCGGCGAGTCGCTCGTATGGGTGAACATCTCAAACCTGACCGCCGCGACAAAGTTCCGCATGTACTGGAAGCCGCGGCAGGGGGTGGAGCTTCCGGTGGTAGAGCCGGCGCTGACTTGGCCGGGGCATGCCGGCGTCTGGCACTTCAGTGACGCCTATCCCACCAATGCCTCGGACTCGTCAGCGAACCACTACGACGCCGTCTCCACCGCCAGCGACACGACCCAGATCGACGGGCCTGTCGGCAAAACATACCACCACCCAACCGCGAATGCCTACAAGACCGGTATCACGGTACCGCTTCTCGGTGGCATCGCGAATGTCCAGAACTTCACCATTTCCGGCTGGATGAAGGCCGATTCCTCCTCCTGCGGCTATGCGATTTTGGCAATAAAAGGTGGTGTTGACACGGACGGCTGGGGAATCAATATGCAGAACAAGGACACGCAGGTCACCTTCCGCGGCAGAAATAACATGAGGTATTTTGATTGCCCCTCCATAACCACGTGGCGGTATTTCACCTGCGTTTACACTTGGGGAGGCAACGTGACTGTGTGGGTTGACGGGACGAACAAGAAAAGTTCTTCACCAGTCTTTGCGTCAGAAAGCCCTGGAATTGAATTCACCTTCGCCGGCGGCCTCGTCGGCAGCAGCGACGAACTCCGCATCCGCAACGGCGCGACCTCGGAAGCCCATGCCCAGGCGGACTACAAGACGCAGACCGATGCGGGCTTCCTCTCCTATGGCCCTGTGGAGAATCAAGGCGGAGTTGGCCTCGTAATCTACGTCAGGTAGATGAATAAGGCGGTGTGCTCAGATGAAGAGTGAAAGTACACTGTCGATCTGCCTTTCGCTGTGCTTCATGGCGGCGCTGTTCGCGTTTGGAGCGTCGGACGCGGAGAAGAACCACTCTACGGAAATGAACGCCGTCGCATGCGGCGATGTGACGTCAGAAGGCGACGTCAAGGTGCTTTTCATCGGCAACTCCATCACGCTTCACGGCGTCGCGCCCGCGATAGGGTGGACGAACCACTGGGGAATGGCCGCGAGCGCGCAGGAGAAGGACTATGTCCATCTTGTCGCAGCCGGCATCGCGCGAGCGACTGGGCGAAAGCCGCAGCTTTGCGTCAGGAACCTCTACACGTTCGAGCATGGATTCGCGGATTACGACTTCTCGGCGCTTGACGACCTCGTTGCCTTCGGGCCGGAGTTCCTGGTCGTCGCGCTCGGCGAAAACGTCCGCGACCTGAAGACGGAGGAGGAGCGCCTTGCGTTTGAGTCAGCGTTTGGCAAATTGCTGGGCCGACTTGCGGCGGCGGACGTGAAGCCGCGCATTGTAGTCCGTGGCGTATTCTGGCCGAACGAATGGAAAGACGCATGCATGAAAAGGGCCGCGGAACGCCATTCGATTCCATTCGTCAAGGCCGACTTCGGCAGTGCCGACGAGATGAAGGCAATTGGGCTCTTTGCCCATCCAGGTGTTGCGAACCATCCCGGAGACCGAGGCATGGCGGCGATTGCCGACGTGGTCCTCAAGGCGCTCTTCCCTGAGGGCGCGCGCGTTGCGCGGACGATTCGTCCGGAGGGGACAGGCTTTAGCTTTGCGCCCGGACGCCAGACGTATCGCCCGCTCAGCGACGACTACCGGGTGTTCGTCGACGGACGCGAGGCCGAGGTGCGCGCGTGCCGCGAATCGCGCGTGCCGTTCAACCGCACGTGGCCGGGGCGGCAGCGTCCGCTTGACCAGTCTGAGCGCGCTTCGTATCTCGCGCTGGAGGCCGCAGGCCCCGTCGCCATGCGCGTGGTTCCGAAGTCCCCCGTCAGGAAGGCCGTCGTGCGCCCGCTCTCGCGCGGCATCGTGCCGGAAGCTGGGAAGGACGGCATTTCGTTCACCTGCCCGGGGCCAGGATATTACGTCCTTGAGACGCGCGGCGCGGAGAAGGCGCTGCATATCTTCATCGAGCCGCCGCGGGACTTCCCTGGGCGCCGCGGTGCGACATACTGCTTCGGCCCTGGCATGCACATGGTCGGCTGGGTGCGCCTCAAGAGCCATGACCGCGTCTATGTGGACAGGGATGCCATCGTCTTTGGCTGCTTCACGGGCGAGAACGTCGAGGACGTGAAGATCTTCGGGCATGGTGTAATCGACGGACGCGTATGCGAGCGCGTGTTCGAGGGATGCTACACGCCGCTTCAGCCCTCGTGCGTCCGCTTCCACGGATCGCGAAAGATCGAGATCGACGGGCCGATTCTCATGGATTCGCCCAATTGGGCGCTTGCCTTCTTCGGCTGCGAGGACGTTTCTGTCAGCCACGTGAAGGTCGTCGGTCAGTGGCGCTACAATACCGACGGCATCGACATCTGCAATTCGCGGCGCGTGACGGTCGGGGACTCGTTCGTGCGTTCGTTTGACGACACGATTGCCGTCAAGGGCGTTTTGCCTTACAGAGACCTTCCTGTGGAGGACGTCACGGTTGAGCGGTGCGTCCTGTGGTGCGGCTGGGGGAAGACGATCGAGCCAGGAGTCGAGACGTGGGCGAGCGCGTTTCGCCGCGTCCGCTTCTCCGACTGCGACATCGTCCGCAGTTCTTCATCGGCGCTGAACATCAGCGCAGGTGGAAGCGCGGTGATGGAGGACTTCTTGTTCGAGGACATTCGGGTGGAGATGCAGACTGACAATCTGCCAGAGGTCCTCCAGGAGTCGGACGGCCAGCGCTACGACCCGCGCGGACGGAAGTCCTTCCCGATGCTGGTGAAGGTCGACAACACAAGATACGGCAAGGAAGACGGGCCGTCTGGGCACATCCGCAACTGCCTCTTCAGAAATGTCTCGGTGTTTGCCGAGGAGGGTGTTCCTCCGCCGCAGATCAAGGTCATGTCGCTTGCTCCGCAGAATGGCGCGGCGCGTCCGTTCGAGGGAGTCGTCTTTGAGAGGTTTTTCATGAACGGGATGCCGACGGAGTGGAGCACCTTCAGTTTCACTACAAATACCCCCGTAGTCCTGCGGTAATGATCATGCAAAGGAGTAGGTAAGATGTCTGTGACGGTAAGGTCGATTTGGGCGGCGGCGCTTTGCTGCGCCGTCATGACTGGCTGCGACGACTCGGCGGTTGTCGTTGAAGAGGGCGGCACGACGCCGGTAGAGGCGATTGCGTTGCTGCGCCAGCGCCGCGCGAAAGGGGACTCGTCGCATGCGACCGTCGTAGTCCGCGGCACGGTTCGGATTTCAGAGCCGATCGTGCTTGGAGCCGCCGACGGCAATTTGACTGTCCGCGGCGAAAAAGGCGCGACGATTTCGGGAGGCCGCGCGATCACTGGCTGGACGGATCGCGGCAACGGCGTCTGGGGGGCGAAGCTGCCGACGGGCGCAGACGGGAAGCCGATCTACACCGAGACGCTGTTCGTCAACGGACGCCGCGCACAGCGCTCGCGATATCCCGCGGATGGCGGATTCTTCCGCGTGACATCCGTTTCGCAGGCCGTCTGCCAGGCGTCTGTCACGACAAACCGCATCTTTGTCAACATGGACGGCTCGGAGCCCGCCGTCAAGCTGCTTGCCGCGGTGCCGAAAGACGAACTCGCCTTCGCGCAGCTCATAGCCCACATCAAGTGGGACGTCTCCCGCACCCCGATCGCGGAGTTTTCCGGAACGCAGCTCGCGGTCGACGCGGTGCAGATGAAAAGCTGGAATGTTTGGGGCGCGAACGACTTCTATGCGCTCGAAAACGTGCGTCCCGCATTCAAGGAACGCGGTCAGTGGTTCTACGATTCAGCGGCGGGCGAGGTGCTCTACCGTCCTTTCGCCGGGGAGACTGTCTGCGAGGCGATTGCCCCGGTCGACGGTCTTGAGACGCTGATTGCGGTCGACGGCGCGACGAATGTCGTCTTCAAGGACGTCTCGTTCGCGCATTCGGCGCCTACCTGCAACAAGGGGCCTACGCGCCTCGCTCCGCATCAGGCGGCGGCATCTGTCTCGACGGCCGCGATCACCGTCGATCGTTCGGCCGATGTGGTGTTTCGCGGCTGCCGCTTCGAGCATCTCGGCAGCTACGCCGCGTGGTTCCGCGAGGGTTGCCGCGGGGGCGGCGTGTTTTCGTGCGTGATGACAGACCTCGGTGCGGGCGGCGTGCGTATCGGCGCCAGGCACCGGCTCCAGTCCGCGGAGGCGAAGGCGCGTCCGGACGTCGACATGAAAGTGCCGTACGTCGAACGGGCGCCGTGGATGACGTCGTTCATCGCGGTCGAGGACTGCGAGATTTCCCACGGAGGCAGGTTCCATCCGGCAGGAGTCGGGGTTCTGCTGACGCATGCGTCCGACTGCTCGATCGTCCACAACGACATCTTCGACCTCTTCTACACTGGCGTTTCCGTCGGCTGGGTCTGGGGCTACTCGGGCAGCCCGTCGCAGCGCAACACGGTCGCGTTCAACCACATCCACGACATTGGCCAGGGCAAGCTTGCGGACATGGGCGGCGTCTATACGCTCGGCACGAGCTTTGGCACGTGTGTCTCCAACAACGTGATCCACGCGATTCGCTCGTATTCCTACGGCGGCTGGGGGCTCTACACCGACGAGGGCTCGGAGGGCGTCGTACTGGAAAACAACGTCGTCTACGACACGGACGACGCGTCGTTCCACCAGCATTACGGTCGGAACAACATTGTGAGGAACAACATCCTCGTCGACTCGCGCGCCGGGCAGATCGCCGTCACCAAGCCCGAGGAGCATCGTTCGCTGACCGTCGAGCGCAACATAATCATCTGGACGAAGGGCGACGCGTTCAACAAATACACTGGTACGAAAGACGAGAAGGCGAAGATAGACTGGAAGGGCAATCTCTGGTGGCGCACTGACGGGAAGGACGTCTTCAACGGAACGTCGTTCGCCGAATGGCATAAGCGCGTGAACGACGAGGGCAGCGTCTTCGCAGACCCGCACTTCGCCGACTGGCAAAACCACGACTTCACTCTCTCGCCTGAATCCCCGGCTCTCAAGCTCGGCTTCAGGCCTTTCGACGTTTCGTCCGCAGGAATAAGGGGCAGTCGTCTATGAATATTGCAAGTGAATGCTATGGGGTCAGACCCCATGGTAACCGAGAAGTAGCGCCTCCCCCTAATTTAGGAAGGTATACTTTTTGTGCGGATTGTGGTAGAATATTCCCAAACTCGTAAAAGGAGTATGCCATGATGACTTCGCGAAACGACAGGTTCTTAAAGGGTAGATTCAGCGGGCTGATGATCGCTGCCGCGATTCTATGCTGCGCGTCCGCCTTCTCTACGGCGTTCGCCAACGGCGTGACGAAGTCAAAGCCCGAGGAAATAGCGAAACTCATTCCGCACGAGACGGAGGAGCAGTACAACGCCCGCATGTCGTGGTGGATCCACGACAGGTTCGGGATGTTCATTCATTTCGGCCTTTACGCGGCGCCGGCGCGCCATGAGTGGGTCAAAAAGACCGAGAATCTCGACAACAAGACGTATGACAGGTATTTCACGGACTACAACCCGGATCTCTTCGACGCGAAGGAGTGGGCGAAGACCGCGAAGAGGGCGGGCATGAAATACTGCGTCCTCACGGCGAAGCACCACGAGGGCTTCTGCATGTTCGACTCGAAGTTCACCGACTACAAGATCACGAAGACACCGTTCGGGCGCGACCTTGTGAAGGAGTATGTCGAAGCTTTCCGTGCGGAGGGAATCAAAGTCGGCTTCTACTATTCGCTGATCGACTGGCACCACCCCGACTTCACGCTCGACTCCCTGCATCCGCAGTGGGGCAAGGTCGACAGGGAGACGTTCGACAAGGGGCGTGACATGGATCGCTACCGCCGGTACATGCTCGACCAGGTGACCGAGCTTCTCACCAACTATGGCAGAATCGACATCATCTGGTTCGACTTCTCCTATCCCGGCGAGAACGGCAAGGGGCGCGACGACTGGGACTCCGCCGCAATCTACTCGCTCGCGAGAAAACTGCAGCCGCACATAATCATCGACAACCGCCTCGACCTGAACGATGTCCCCGGAGGAACCGATTTCATCACCCCGGAGCAGTACAATCCCTCGACCTGGCCGAAACTCGACGGCAGGAAGTATGCATGGGAGACATGCCAGACGTTCTCGGGCAGTTGGGGCTACAGCCGCGACGAGATGAATTGGAAGTCGGCGAAGCAGACGCTCTATTCGCTAATCGCGGCCGTAGCGCACGGCGGCAACCTGATCATGAATGTCGGGCCCACCGCCCGCGGCGAATTCGACGCGCGGGCAAAGGCCCGTCTCGATGACTACGCGAAGTGGATGCACGCGAATTCGCGTGCAATCTACGGATGTACCGAGGCGCCGGAGAAGTACAGGGCGCCCGAGGGAACGCTCCTGACGTGGAACCCCGAGACGAAGCGGCTCTACATCCACTTCCTCTTCTACCCGGCCGGGCAGCTCGGCATCAACTTCGGCAAGGACATCCGCTACGCGCAGTTCCTGCACGACGCCTCGGAGGTCAAGGTCGCTCTTGCGGGACAAGGCGGCTCGTTCTGCGACAACGAAAGCGGCTTCGACGCGCACCTCTTCTTCCCGGCGGTGCATCCGCCAGTGGAGATACCGGTCATCGAGTGCATGATGAAGTGACGGCGCCATGAAAGCCATGTCTGCACTTTTGGCGGCGCTCGGCCTGTTCGCCGTGAATGCTATGGGGTCAGACCCCATGGTAACCCACGAACCACGAACCCCGAATTAACCACCGCCAATCTCACCACCAACAACGAGGAAAACGCCATGAACACCAAATTGGTCAAATCTGCCGCGGTCAAGGCGCTGGCGCTGGGGGCAATGCTTATGTCAACCCCTGTCCAGGCCGCCGACTTCTTCGTCGCGACGACTGGCAACGACGGCAACCCCGGCACATCGGCCTTGCCATTTAAGACCATCGGTGCGGCGATCACGGCGTCGGACGCGGCTATTGTCGGCGGCGACACGTCGGCGACGATACATGTCGCTGACGGCACATACATGGAGCATTCTCTGACGCTCGCGAACCCGATCACCATCGTCGGCGAGAGCGGCAACCGCGACGCGGTAATCGTCAATGCCAACGGCAGCGCCTCGAACAAGCGCCGCGCCTTCACGCTCAACCACGCCGCCGCCACCGTTTCCGGCATTACGGTGAGGGGAGGGTACATCAATCTCAGCGGCAACAATCAGGGCGGCAACATCCTGATCAGCGCGAACGGCGGCGTGGTCACGAACTGCGTCGTCGCCAGCGGCTTCGCGGCGGGCGGAGGCAACATTCGCCTGGGCAGCGATGACGCGCTTGTCATCGACTGCGTCGTCACCAACGGGACGATCGACTATTCGTGGGGCGGCAACATCTGCGCGTATCGCGGGCATGTCTCGCGCTGTCTCGTCGCGGACGGCAGGGCAACCGGGAGCGATGAGCCTGGTGGCGATTCCGGGAATGTCTATCTCGCCAACTCGGCCGTTATGGAGAACAGCCTGGTCAGGGGCGGCGTGGTGACGAGAAGCGGCACGACAAAAGCGAACGGCGTCTATCTGGCTGGCAGCTCGCGCCTCGTGAACTGCACCATCGTCAAGAACAGGTCGGACTCCTACCCCAACGTCCCGGCGGTGAACGCCGGCGCGGACACGGTGCGCGTCGTCAACTGCGCCATATACGGCAACGGCGGCACGGCGGCGAAGGAGTGGGGCGGCGCCAACGGCGCGTGCTACGTCAACTGCGCGACCGCCTCCGGCGCGGCGATAACCGGCGGCACCGGCAACATCGCGACGGTGACCGACGCCGCCTTCGCGGACTATGCGGGCGGCGACTACTGCCCGGCAAAGCGGGGCGTACTCGTCAATGTCGGCGCGTCGTGGGCCGACTACCTTGCCTATGGCGCGGCCTCCACCCTTGACCTTGCCGGCGCGGCCAGGTTCTATGGCGGTGTCCTCGACATCGGCTGCTACGAGTCCGACGCCGCCGGCTTCACCCTCTCGGACTACTATGTGGCCAAGACCGGCGACGACGACAACGATGGAACGCAGGCTTCGCCGTTCGCCACCATCGGCACGGCGATTACTGCGGCCAACGCCACCATAGCCGGCGGGTTCGCCGCCGCGGTCACGGTCCACGTCGGCGACGGCACCTACGCCGAACACACGCTGACGCTTGAAAAGCCGATCACCATCGTCGGCGAGAGCGGCAACCGCGATGCGGTAATTGTCAACCCGAACGGCAGCGCCTCGAACCCCCGCCGCGCCTTTACGCTCAATCATGCCGCCGCCACCGTCTCCGGCATCACCATGAAGAACGGGCACGCCAGGGGCAGCGGCACTGCAGGAGCCGGCGGCAACGTCCTGATCGACTCCAATGGCGGCGTGGTCACGAACTGCGTCGTCGCCAACGGCTATGCGGCCGGCGGCGGCAACATCCGCCTGAACGGTGCGGGCGCGCTGGTTGTGGACTGCGTGGTCACCAACGGGACTGCGGACTGGTCGCGCGGCGGCAACATCTACGCGTACCCTGGCCGGGTGTCGCGCTGCTTCGTCGCGAACGGCACGGTGAAGGCGGGCGGCACCGACACCGGTGACGCCGGCAACGTCTACCTCGGCCTCTCGGCCGTCATGGAGAACTGCCTGGTCAGGGACGGCTCGGTGGCGGACAACAGCACTGGCAATGCGAACGGCGTCTATCTGGCGGACGAATCGCGCCTCGTGAACTGCACCATCGTCAAGAACAGGACGGATTCCAGCGCCCACGTCCCCGCGGTTAACGCCAGTGCGTCCACGGTGCGCGCCGTCAACTGCGTCATCTACGACAACGGCGACTCGGTGGCGCGGGAGTGGGGCAATGCCAACGGCGCGTGCTACGTCAACTGCGCGACCGCCTCCGGCGCGGCCATAACCGGCGGCACCGGCAACATCGCGACGGTGACCGACTCGGCCTTCGCGGACTACGCGGGCGGCGACTACACGCCGATTAAGGATGGAGTTCTCTTCGATGCAGGCACAAGCAGAAGCGACTACCTTGCATACGGCGCAATCTCAATATTCGATCTTGCTGGAGCAAAGCGTAGCATGGGAGCCTGTCTCGACATCGGCTGCTACGAAATCGCCTCCGGCGTTGGTCTCTCGATCTTCGTGCGGTAGGATAGAATCGAGAGCGACTATGGGGTCTGATCCTATGAAAACTAAAATGTCATTCCTTGTGGTGGTTGCCGTGATTGGCCTTTCCGCGCGCGGCGCGGAGTTCTACGCCGACTTCGGCGAAGTAGTCGGCAAGGTGCGGCCGGAGCTCCACGGCTCTGGCATGGGCGGGCAGCTCGTCGGTGGCATTTCCGGCAGGGAACCGGAACTGCTGGGGCCGCTCGGACTGTGGGGGGCGCGGACGCACGACTGGGCGCTCATCAACCCCGGGCAGCGCATCTGCGACACGCACTTCGTCTTTCCGCTGATGCACCTCGACCCCGCCGACCCCGCGAACTACTTCTTCGGCCCGACGGACGAGATCCTCGACAGGACCGTCAACCTGCTCGGGCTGAGCGTCCTCTACCGCATGGGGACGTCCATCGAGTCGGTGAACTCAAGGCGTAAGGGCGGCGCCAACCCGCGCTACTACAACAGCGTCGAGCCGGAGGACTGGGAGAAGTACGTCGGCGCGCTTGAGGGCATCATCAGCCATTACACGGAGGGCTGGGCAAACGGCTTCAAGTGGGGCGAGAAGATGCGCTACTGGGAGCTGTGGAATGAGCCGAACGACAGGCCCGGCGGCAGCTGGATCGTTAAGTCGCAGAACCCCGACCAGAAGCTCAACAACGAGCGCTTCTTCGAGTTCTTCGTCTTTACGCTGGGGCGCCTCAAGGCGCGATTCCCAGACCTCAAGTTCGGCGGCCCTGCGGTGTGCTACCGCGACGAGGGCTTTCTGCGTGGGCTTCTCGCCAAGTGCCGCGAGGCGGGCTACGCGCCTGACTTCATCTCGTGGCACAACTACTCGTGCGCGCCGGACATGATGCTCGGCGAGCCCGCGAGGATTCGGGCGATATGCGACGAGTACGGCTTCAAGCAGACGGAGCTGATGATAAACGAGTGGCACTACATCACGCCAGGGAACTTCTGGGGCCAGTTCAACACGCCAGCGGCGACAGCGCAGCACGTCGACCCTACGACAGGTCTCGGAGGGATAAATTCCGCCGTCTATACGATACAGGTCCTGTGCGGGCTCCAGGCGACATGCCTCGACCAGGCGTATTTTTACGGCTGCGGCTATACTCTGGGCAGCAACTGGGGAATACTGAAGGCCGACGGACAGCCAAACAAGGTTTATTACGGGCTCAAGGCGTTCGGGTCGGCTCTCGCCGTCGGCAACACCATCGTAAAGTCGCAGGGCACGAAGGATGTGCGACTTTTCGGCGTCGTGTCTGGGGATGGCGCGAGAAAGGCGCTTCTCGTCAGCGCGTTCAAGACCAAGGCCGGCGAAATCGGAGTCGATGTGAAGGGCGTCGCGCCCGACGCCAAGGTCTCGTGCCTTCTGCTCGACGACAAGCACGATCTCGTTTCTTATCCCGCGACGTTCGCGGGCGGCAAACTCACGCTTCGCAAGTCCGACGATCACTCTGTCGCGTTCCTCGTGACGTTCGAGTAGTAGGGAAACGACCAAGACAATCGGCGCTTGACGAAGAATGCTATGGGGACCCCATGGTAACCTAATGCTATGGGGACCCCATGGCAACCAAAAACAAGTATCCCCAATTTAGGGGGGTATGCTTTTTGTGCGGATTGTGGTAGAATATTCCCAAACTCGTAAAAGGAGTATGCCATGATGACTTCGCGAAACGACAGGTACTTCAAGGGTGGATTCAGCGGGCTGATGATCGCCGCAGCGCTTTTCTTCGGCGCATCCGCCGCGCAGGCGGCGGGGCAGCTGCCGGTCGGCTACACGGCTGTCGAATGTATCACCGTGACTGACCAGGAGCAATACATCGACACCGGCTTTCCGCCCTACTATATGACCGACGTCGAGGCGCATTTCGAGGTGCCGGACTTCAGCCACGACAACATCATCTACTGGACAAGGGCGACAGGCTTCAGTTCGTTCGCCTTTATCACGAAGGCTGACAGCGCCGACAAGACGAAGAGAGTCCGGGCATATAGGGAGTCGAATGGCCAAAGTGGAGTTGAGATAGAACTTCCAGAATATCTGACGGAGAGGGACATCTGGTACTCGACGAAATACGTCGACAACAAGACAGACAACAAGTTCACGGTCAACGATCAGACCGTCAGCTTTGTGCAGGCATCGGGGACCGGGCGCCTGCCGAACATCTTCTTGTTTCGACTGAACGATGTCGGTAGTCTCTATACAAGTGTCAAGGCCGTAGTCGGGATCAAACTCTACTCGTTCAAGATCATCGAGGGCGGTGCTGTGGTGGCGAACTTTGTGCCGTGTCTTAATTCCGATTCCGTTGCCGGGCTTTATGATACGGTGAGGAACTCGTTCTGTACGAACGCCGCAGCTACTGGCGGCAGCTTCGGATATGACCCCAAAGGCGGTCGTCTGGACGTTACCGGATTCCCCAAGAACTTTGGAGCGCCGACTCCGGCATACCACGGGCTCTACCGCCTTACCGCCGGAGAAACGGTAGCCGTCTCATGTGGCGCGACGCCTGTCGACTCCGCTGGCAGGCGGATGACCTGCATCGGCTGGAAGCTCTACAAAGAGGACGGCGCCTTGCTCGACAGCGGCTCCGGCACCTCCTTCACCTACACCCACCCGACGCCGGCGGAAAACCGTCGGCTCGAGTGGCAGTGGCAGCCGTCGGCGGTGGAGGGGTCTGTTGCCGCCGGCACCGGCGGCTCGGTTTCGCCGTCCGGCACCGCCTGGTACGCCACCGACACGCCAATCACCGTTGCGGCGACGCCGGATTCCGGCAAGGCGTTCATCAATTGGACTGGAACGCTGCCTTCGGGCATCACCGACACCACAGCGTCCGTCACCTTCACGCCGACCGCGCCGTTCGAGATGACGGCGCGCTTCGGCGCGGCCTACTATGTGGCGACGGACGGCAGCGACGACGCCGACGGCAGCGCGGCGCATCCCTTCGCCACCATCTCCAACGCGATCGAGAAGGCGGATGCGGCCATCGCGGGCGGCGCGAAGTCGATGACAATCTATGTCGCGGACGGAACCTATCCCGAAAACGGTCTCGTCGTCACGAACGCGATTGTCATCGAGGGCAACGCGTCCGACCGCATGGCCGTCAAGATCGGCAAAACAGGGGCGCGGGTCTTCCGCATCGCCAATGCCGACGCGATGCTCAAGAACCTCACCGTCCAGAACGGAACGGTGACGGCCGCAAGTGTAGCCAATGCCGGCGGCAACGTCCGGCTGGAAAACGGAACCGTGGCGAACTGCGTCTTGACGGGTGGCGGAAAAGCCTCGCTTACGGACTACAAGGGCGGAAATCTCTACATCAGCGCCGGCAGCGCCGTCGATTGCCTTATGACGAGCCCACTGTCAGGGCCGGGCATGTTTGGCGCAAACGCCTATATCGCCGGCGGCGTCGTTTCGCGCTGCATCCTCGAAAACGCGCCGAAGACATCCTCATGGACGGCGCTTGGCTCCGGCGCGTATCTGACGGGCGGCGTCATCGAGAACTGCCTTCTTCGCGGCAACTACGCAGGACGCGGCACCATCGCCCTATACAACTCCGCCAAGGCCATAAACTGCACCATCGTCAACAATATTCCCGAGTCCTTCCAAGGCGGCGGCATCGCAGGCGTCATGATTACTAGCAGTAACGCTTCCGTCATCAACTGCGTCATCTTCGACAACGGCGGCACCGCAACCTCCGAATGGGGAAACAATAACGGTGCGCGCTTCTTCAACTGCGTCTCGACCGTCGATAACGCCAACGGCGTAAACTGGACCAAGCTGACGTTTACCAACTGGTCGTCCTACTTCAAGGACGACGAAGACTGGATGCCGCTGCTCGGGTCGCCGATGGTTGACGCAGGCGACGACTCGCGCTATCCGTCCACCAGTTCCCAGACTGACATTGCCGGGAATGCGCGCATTTCCGGCAGCCACATCGACATTGGATGCAGCGAGCTCGACCAGAGCAGCTTCAACGTCGTTGCCACGGTGGCGTCCTATCCGTCGGTGCTGAAGGGTGCCACGGTTGACTTTGTCTGCCATGCGGCCGGCGCTGCGGGTGCGGTGACGTACGAACTGGACTTCGGGGACGGCTCCGCCCACCTCGTGACGACCGATTTCCAGATTTCCCGCCGATTCGACGTCGCGGGCTTCTTCACCGTGAGGGTAAGGGGCAGAGAAGGAAGCGGTGAATACGGCGACTGGGTTGCCGTGAGTGTACCCATCTGCGTGGCGGAAACCGACATCTACGTGTCGCCAGAAGGCAACGACGCGAACGCCGGCACCGCCGCCGCGCCGTTCCTTACCGTCGCCCACGCCCTTGCCACGCTCACGAACGTGAGCTCTTCGTGCGCAACCGACGTCGACGGGGTCACGGTCCACCTCGCCGCCGGGACATACGAGGAAAACGGACTTCCTGCCATCGGGTCTCGGGTGACGGTCGAGGGCATTGCGTCTGACCGCAACGCCGTCAAGGTCGGCAAGTCGGGGGCGCGGATCTTCTGCCTCACTGACGAGGACGCGGTGCTCAGGAACCTCACCGTCACGAACGGGACGGTGACGGCGGCAGACATATCCTACGCCGGTGGCAACGTCCGGCTGGAAAATGGAACCGTGACGAACTGCGTCTTGACGGGAGGCGGGAACTCCTCGCTTACGGACGACAAGGGCGGAAACCTCTACATCGGCGGCGGCATGGCCGTTGATTGCCTGCTGACCAGTCCACGGACAGGGAATGGATCGTTTGGTCTGGGCGCATACATCACCGGCGGCGTCGTTTCGCGTTGCATCATCGAAAATGCTCCCAAAAAGGCCAACTCCTATACGCCGCTTGGCGCCGGCGCGTACCTGAAGGGCGGCGTCATCGAGAATTGCCTCGTTCGCGGCAACAAAGCTGGAAGGGGCGCGATCTATCTGGACGCCGCTTCCGCCAGGGCTGTAAACTGCACCATCGTCGGCAACACGCCAGAAGGTGGTACCGGCGGCGTTTACGTGAACAACTCGTCGGCGCTAGTCGTGAACTGCGTCATCTACGGCAACGGCGGCACGGCAACGGCCGAATGGGCCAACAAGAACGCGGCGCGCTTTTTCAGCTGCGCGTTCGCGGCGGCCGCCGCGTATTCGGGCACGGCATCGACGGTGCTGAACCTCACGGACGCCGCATTCAAGGATGCCGCGAACGGTAACTACCGCCCGAAGCGCGATGGCGCGCTCTACAACGCCGGCGATAATGCGCTCTACTCGTCCTACGCGACTTCAACGACTGACCTTGATGGAGCCCCTCGCATTCAGGGCAAGATCATCGATATCGGCTGCTGGGAGATGCAGGCTGGTTTGGGCTTCCAGATCATCGTGCGGTAGGATGGGTGCAACGAGATATTTATGAATGCTATGGGGTCAGACCCCATGGTAACCTCCCAATTTAGGGGGGTATGCTTTTTGGGCGGATTGTGGTAGAATATTCCCAGACTCGCAAAGGGGGCAAGCTATGATGACTTCGCGAAACAACAAGTTTTCTATGGGGATGGGGGGCAATTATCGTAGCCTCCTGATTGCCGCCGCGGTCGCGCTGGGCGCGGCGAGCGCACTTCCTGCGCTCGCGGAATACAAGTGCGAACTCTCGTTCCCCAGCGCATCCTCGACGGAACTTGAGAACTTCCCGGTACTCGTGCGCATTTCCCCGGCCGCGCTGGACGGCTTCTCCTATGCGGAATGTCCGACTGCCAGCTGCCTCTGGTTCACCGACAGGAACGACGAAACGCTTCCCTTCGACGTCGATACCTGGGACACGACCGGCGAGTCTCTCGTCTGGGTTTCCGTGCCGTCGCTCTCCACGACTGCGACGATCACCATGCACTGTTCGGCCAACTCGGTGGAGGCGCCAGTCTCTCCGGATTCGACCAATGTCTGGTCCCGCGCCGGCTATTACGCCGTTTGGCACATGAACGAGATCCTCGAGGATGGTGAAGGCAAGCACTACACCCCTGATGCCTCCGGGAAGGGCTGGCACGCCTACAAGCAAGACGAGGACGACGCCAACTATCCAGTCCCAACGAACAACGCTCCCACCGTCACCGCGCATCCGACGCCGCTCACCGGCACGGCGATGAACATCGCCTGCGGAGCCGGGAAGGCCCACTACGTAAAAGGCGGCTTTCTCGTGCCGGCGGGTGTAACCTCGTCGACGACGCTCAACGGCCCTGGCTTCGTGTTCTCCGCCATCGTCAACGCGCGGCAGACGGCAAGCTACAGCCGCATCATTACCACCGGGGCCACCTACAGCGAGATGGCCAACATCTCGGTTGGCAGCGACGACATCTACTGCATGGGCGGCAACAGCTACCACAACAAGGCCAATCCTGCGGGATCCACCGGCTGGGTCTGTGCTGCGGCTGTCTTCGGCCGCGGCAGCACCCAGAAGACGTTCATCTTCGCCGACGGGGTGAACTTGACCGGCAGCGCCGGCGGCAACCCCGCCAATTACACCAGCCACAAGCCCACAAAGGGTATCGGTCTCGGTTGCTTCACAGATGGCAGTTATTCGTTGAACGGCTATATCGACGAGGCCCGCATCCGCAACGTCGCTTCGTCCGACGAATGGGTCGCCGCGGAATACGCCACTCTGCAGCCGGGCTTCGTCGTTCCGATGGCGCAGCCTTCCAGCCTAAGCAGGGGCTGCACAATCGCGGCCACCAACCTCGCTGCGGGCGTGGTGCTGACGAATTTCCCGCTGATGGTGAAGCTGACGGCGAGCAACAAGTACGGCTTCTCATACGCCGACGCGGCGGTGGACGGCTCGGACGTCCGCTTCTTCGACGCGAACGACAAGCCGCTTTACCATGAAGTCGCCTCGTGGAACCAGGCGGGCGAGTCTGTTCTCTACGTGAGCGTTCCACGCCTTTCCCGCGACACGGTGGTGACGATGCGTTGGCACAAGAAGAACCCGTCGGCCGTTCTGCCGCCGATGCCAGCTTCCGCCGTCTGGACGGCGGCTGGATACAAGTTCGTCTGGCACCTCGACCGCTACGACTCGACTATCGGCGGCTATGCCAACTCGGTCTCGACGAACTATCCCGCCAAGCCGGTCGGGACTGCTCCGACGGTTGTCGCCGGCGCGCAGGGTTCCGCGGCCGGCATCTACGGCGACTATCCGCTGCTGGCGCAGGGGGCGGGCTATGTTTTCTCCCAGCCGTTCTCCGTCTCCTGCTGGAGCCGATATCCGGCCAGTCGCTGGGATTGCGCCTCCGGCAGCGGACGCATCTGGACCTGCGGCACGAACAACCAAGCCGCCAATATCTTCTTCAACTGGAAACAGGGCTTTGTGATGGGTGACACAAACAACAGCGATCTGGCCAAGTACCTGCCGTTCCAGAAGGCGGCGGCTGGCGACACCGACGAGCAGACGAAGGCGAAGTCTCGTTGCAAGAAGGGCACCTGGCAGTTCGTGACCGGCGTCTACCAAAGCACGTCTTCCAAGACCTACCTGGACGGCGTCCTCATACCCCAGGACAGCAGCGACTATCATCAGCTGGATACGCTGAGCACCTCGCGGACGGTCTTCGGGCTCGGCGGATTCACCAACGCGCAGCCGGGCGACACAGGCAACTTCCAGGGCGAGATCGACGAGATCCGCATCCGCTCCGGCGTTGCGTCGGCGGATTGGGTGAAGGCCGAGTACGACAACGCCACGGACGCCGGATTCCTGAAGATCACCCGTCTGCCAGTGAGCGGACTCACTGTGTTTGTGCGGTAGCGCGGCACTTTCACATCTCAGTATAATATGCGCGGCTCGAATGCTATGGGGTCAGACCCCATGGTAACCTAACTAGAGTGGCTTGTAAAAGTGTTGTTATGATACATGCTATTGCATATCAGGCATGGTTTATGATATAATTCGCTCCGTTGAACAAATTTGTTCAGTGAGGTGAATGATTATGTATGAACTGCCATTGGTAGGACTTATCGCGGGTCGTCTTAATGAAGGTCGGCTTCGCATGCAGGTTGTCGCCGGACCTCGTCAGGTGGGCAAGACGACGGCTGTCAAGCAGGCGCTTCGGCACTATGGCAAGCCGTTCACATACCGCCTTGCGGAGGGGCTGGGAATCGACCCCCTCGCGTGGTTGGAGAGCGAGTGGCAGGATGCGCGCATTCAGGCAAAGTCGCTCGGAGAGTATCTTCTCGTGATCGATGAAATCCAAAAGGTCGTCGGTTGGTCGGAACTGGTCAAGCGCCTTTGGGATGAAGACACGTTCGAAGACGTCCCTCTGAAGGTTCTTATCCTGGGGAGTTCGCGACTTCTCCTCCAGCGGGGGCTGAACGAGAGCCTTGAGGGCCGGTACGAGATAATTGAGGCATGGCATTGGTCATACGCGGACATGCACGACGCATTCGGTTTCTCGATCGACGATTACGTGCTGTTCGGCGGATATCCCGGGGCGGTTCCATACATAAAGGACGAGGAACGTTGGCGAACGTATTTGCGAGATTCCATAATCGAGCCCAGCATAAGCCGTGACATACTTCAGCTTGAGCGCATTGCCAAGCCTGCGCTCCTGCGCCAGCTGTTTGCGCTTGCCTGCATGTATTCGTCAAGGATCTTGTCCTATCAGAAGATGCTGGGGCAGCTTCAGGATGCAGGAAACGCCACGACGCTTGCGCACTATCTTCGGCTTCTGGGCGAGGCGGGGCTTGTCGCGGGAATAGAGAAATACTACGACGAGCCGGTCAGGGCCAAGGCGTCCAGCCCAAAACTGACTGTCTGCAACACGGCGCTGATGACGGCGATGCTTCCATACGGATTTGACGAGCTTCGTGCGCGCCACGATCTGTGGGGCCGCGTATTCGAGTCTGCAGTGGGCGCACATCTCATGCCGAGTTGCCGGCGAAAGAACATCCAACTGCGCTATTGGAACGTTGGCAACAAGGAGGTTGACTTTGTGCTGCAGAAGGGAGATCGCATTGCCGCGCTTGAGGTAAAGTCGGCAGATGCCGACAGTGTGTCGGGGATGAAGGAGTTCAAAGCCAGACACGCCCTTGCCAAGCCGTATCTGATTGGAGGACAGGGCATGGACGCTGAAAGATTCTTTACATGCGAGGTGGCGGAGCTCGTTTAACGGGCGACCGCTACAGCAACAAACACGAACGACGAATATGGTATAATACAGAACATGAATAAGATGAGACACTACACGTTGGTCGCGGCCGCAGTGCTGGCCGGGAGTTTAGGTGCGGCGACTTTCGACGTCGCCGTGGTCGGCGGAGGGCCGGCCGGCATCGGCGCGGCGCTGGCGTCCGCGAAGTCCGGCGCGAAGACGGTGCTGGTCGAGCGCGACGCGCGGCTCGGCGGCACCACGGTTTCCGCCGAAGTGCTGCCGATCGGCCTCTTCCACGCCTGGAACCGGCAGGTCATCGCCGGGCCGTGCTGGGAGCTGGTCACGAACGTCTACGTCTTCGGCGGCGGGAAGCTGCCGGACTTCCCGAAGCTCAACCCGCGCGACTGGGGGCGCCACTGCCTGCAGGTGAATCCCTTCGTCTACTCCGTGCTTGCGGCCGAGACGCTGGAGAAGGCCGGGGTCGAACTGCGGTTCAATGCCGCCGCCTGCGGCGTCGAGCGGACTTCCGACGGCTGGAAGATTTCGCTCGCGACTGACGAGGGGATCCAGTACATCACGGCGAAGGAGGTCGTGGACGCGACGGGCAGCGCCACGGTCGCGGCGTTCGCCGGCGCGGAGCGCGTGCGCGCGGACGACGTGCAGCGCCAGCCGGGCTCGTTTTTCTTCCATATCAACACGCGCGGGTGGAAGTTCGACGCCGCGGCGGTGGACAAGGCGCACGCCGAGGCGGTCGCGTCGGGCGAGCTGAAGCCCACCGACATCCACATCAGGATGTCGGACTACATCCGCGCCGGCGGCGGCTGGGGGTGTTATGTGCCGCTCGCGGACAACTCGACGGCTACCGCGCGCGCCGAGACTAACCGCCGCGGACGCGAGACGATGCTCCGCGTCATCCGCTTCATCCGGCGGCAGCCGGGGCTGGAGAAGGCGACCATCGTCTCGGCGTCGCCTGAGGTCGGCGTCCGCGAGACCTACCGCGTCGTCGGCGAGAAGACCTTGACCGAGGCCGACTATCTCGCGGGGACCGTTGAGCCGGATTCGCTTTGCTATTCCTACTGGTTCATCGACGAGCACAACGCGGCGTGGAAGGATTCGCACATGGTGTTCCACGAGCCCGGCAAGGTCGGCACGATTCCGCTTGGCGCTATGATTCCCAAGGGCGTGCCGCATCTGCTTGTCGCCGGTCGGGCTGTTTCGAGCGACCACGCGGCGAACTCCGCGCTGCGCGTGCAGGCGTCGTGCATGGCGATAGGCCAGTCCGCCGGCGTCGTGGCGGCGCTGGCGGCGCGGCGCGGCGTCGATCCGCGTGCGGTCGTCCTCGATGATGCCAAGCGCCAGCTGAAGGCGATAGGCGCAATAGTCCCTAACCCGCATCCGGAGTTGTGAAAAGCCCCCAACCTCAAAGTTCTTCGTGCCAGATTCTCCTTGCCATTAGATTTTCACGAGGTGCTTTTGAAGGGCGATTGCAACCGCCTCGGTGCGGTTGGCGGCTCCGATCTTCTGGAGAATCGTGATCACATGATCCTTGACGCGGTCTTCGCTGATGCCGAGTTGGCGGGCGACCTCGCGGTTTGTCAGCCCACGGGCCATCGCTGAAAGTATCTCGTGCTGCCTGGGCGTGAGAGAGGGCGGCGGGTCGGCGGCGAGCGTGCGCTCCGCCTCCTGCGCGACTGCGGTTCGCCCGGCGGCAACTGACCGGATGGCGTCGATCAGCCCGTCGTTGGAGTCGCCTTTCATCTGGATTCCGGCGGCGCCTGCGTCAAGAGCGCGTGCGATGTCGGCCGATGTGCCGAAGGAGGTGAGGATCAGGACGCGGGTAGAGGGCGATTCCGAGCGGATGCGACGCGTCGCCTCGACACCGTCCATGACAGGCATCATCAAATCCATTACGACTATGTCTGGGTGCAACTTCCGCGCAAGACGGACTGCCTCCGCACCATCCGACGCCTCGCCTACTACGGCCAGATCGTCCTCGTATTCAAGCAGAGTTGCCAACCCCATGCGCAGCAGCGCATGGTCGTCGGCCAGCAGTATCCTGATTGTTTCCATTTTCAGTCGTCCTCCTTGCTGTTGGCAGCTGTGCAGAGAGAGACCTCGGCGCGTGTTCCATGGCCGGGCGATGATTCGATGGCAAAGGTTCCGTGCATGGACTTGATGCGCTCGCGAATGCCTTCAAGCCCAAGGTGTCCGGACGAGAGTCCTTCGCAGGCGTCAGGGTTGAATCCCGAGCCGTTGTCCTTCACCGAGAATCGAAGCGCATCGCCTTCCATGCCGCCCGCAATCGCGACACGGGTTGCATGTCCGTGGCGGACGGCGTTGGAGACGAGCTCGCGAATGACGCTTAAGACGGCGTGCGCGGTCGAGTCGGTGACGCGCGAGCGGGCGACTGTGAAGCGGATGTGCGTCTCAGCCTCGCCGACGATAGGCGCGATGCAGCGCCGAATGGCCGTGCCGAAATCGTGTTCGGAGAGGATGTCGCTGCGCAGATCCCAAAGACAGCGACGCAGTTCCGCGTGCGACGATTCAAGCATCCGTTCGGCCGTCTCGAGGTGGCGGCGTGCGGCCGGTAGATCGCGTTCGGCGGCGCGGATGGCTGCGGTGATCCTGAAGCCGAGGGCCGTCAGGTTCTGCGACAGGTAGTCGTGCAGCTCCGCGGCAAGCTTCGTGCGCTCGTCGATGCGCAACTCGGATTCGATGTCGTGGAGCCGTGTGCGCATAAGCTCGCGGCCCTTTCGCGCGGCAAGGACGCGCAAAGAGGCGTTCCACAAAAGGACTGCGACCAGCACGGCCAGCAGGGTGCAGATGATAACCGAGAGCCGTGCGGGCGTCCACCACGGCGCGTTCTTCAGGATGGCGATGTCGGCATTGGAGCGTGGAACGACGAAGTAGCCGCGGATCTGTGGAAACTCGTTGTTTGGCCGCCAGTTGTCGATGTCCATGACAAATGTTCCCGTGACCTCTACGACGGAACCGATCAGTATCTTTGGATCTGCGTCGGCGTCGGGCCCGAACACGATCGGAACTGTGTAGCCGTCGCTTTCCATGAGAAACGCGTCTTTGCGCTCCGCTTGGCTCTTGACGATCCCCCGCAGACGGACGCGTCGTCCGTGAAGGCGGTGATCGATTGATTCGCGCCCGTATTCGTCTCGCATGACCGCGCGGATGGATATGTTCGTCGGCGGCTCTTCCGCGACTGGCCACGGTGCGGTCTCTCGCCAGTTGGCGCGCACGAGGTTGACGCGGAAGAGGTCCGTCTCGGGTCGGCCCACGACCTCGACGAACGAACCTGTGCGCGGAAGGGGACGGTTTGACATTTCTACGCGCACGCAGGATGCGTTGTTCGTCCTCTCTATCAGAATTGAACTGTCCCATGCGGCGATTACCCGGCCGAAGGCACGGCGGAGGCCGGACGACGGGAGCTTGTAGGGGCGGTAGTAGACGAGCGGTCCGAGTTCCTTCGCGTTGAACGGATCGCCGGTCGCTGGTTCGAGGACGCGAATGCTCTCGCGATCCGGGATGTTCAGGGTGGGGCCGAGCTGGCGTCGCTGATTCGTTCCGTATCCTGGATCGCAAAGACCGAGCACCGATACGCGCGCACCGACGAGCCGCCGGCGGTCTTCGTCGGTCATGTCTTGGTCACAGAGGACGATGTAGGTCACGGTTTCGTCGCCGGAGAGGAGGAAGAAGCTGAACTGCGGATCCATCTCGTCCTGATAGGCGTCACTGATGACGCCGGTGAGTTCATAGACGCCGCCCGGAGATGACAACTCTTCCATCAGTCGCGCCGAGCGGTTGGTAGTGTTGTAGTTGGCGATGTTCCTGAGCACGGAGGCGCGGTATTGCTGCTGGAATTGCGCGTACGCTGTTTGGCAGCATGCCGCAAGAACAAGGAGTGCGATAGTCGATACCTTTGCCATTTGCAGTAGTATAGCAGATTTCACCCCAGGTCTGCACCCCCCCCTGAATGGTGGGGTGTTCAGAATGATAGAGAAATACTATAATACTCGTAAATCATTTTGTAAGACTAAGGAGACTGCTATGCTCATGGTTAAAAAACTCGCGAGTGGCGTTGTGTGTTTTGCGGCAATGGTCGCAAGCGCGACGACTACGACCAACTTCGATTTTTTTGTCGAGTACATCCAGTCGTCCGGCACGCAGTGGATGGATACCGGCGTTATCGGCAAGTCGACCGTGAACCTTTCCGTCGACATCATGGTTCTCAACACCGCCGGCTCAAGCTGCATCGTCGGCGAGAGAGCGAGTTCCAGCGACAAGTCCCAAAGACTGGGCCTTTGGGTCGGCGGCCAATACAAGTTCGCCTTGAACTGCGGGAGCATTGACTCTTCGCAGGTGGGGTCTGCCTACCAAAACACACGCTGCGTCGTCAGCAACGAGAACGGCCGGCTCTGGGTAGCTGCGGAAGGCGGCATCCCCACGAAGATCTACAACGGGGGGAACCAGACATTCACTTCGTCGCTGTCCATGACAGTCTTCTTCCTCAACACCGCGACGGGACTCGACATGGGTTCCAACCGTCCGCTTACCGCGCGTCTCTATGGCATGACGATCCATGACGACGGCGTGCTCATCCGCAACTTCCGTCCCTGCCGGGCGACAATCGCCGACACGAACGAAGGGATGTCCGTGTCGAAATACGGGCTCTGGGACACGGTGAACGACGTCTTCTACGGCGACTTGTCGGGAGGGGCCGATTTCACCGCCCCCGAGCAGGCGAGCGACATTGTCGTAGAACAGAACGCGCACGGGTTGGAGGGCGTCGAGCCGCCCGGTCCATATATAGTGGACGACAACCGCACCTTCTCCGCCACCAACCTGACCATTGGCCCGATCTCGTGGGTGCCCGTCGGCTACAGCCTGGAGAAGTGGGACGCCGGCAACGGCGTGTGGAACTACTTCAAGACCGAGCAGGGCAACTCCTTCGCCTACACCAACAACGCCGAGAACGGACGGATGCGCCTCACCTGGCTTTGGTCGCAGACGGGCAACGTCAGGCGATACGGCCTCGGCGACTACATCCAGACGGCCGGACTCGTCGGCCACTTCGACGGCATCTACAACGCCGGCCGCAGCGCCGCGCACGCGGTTTCCCCCAGCACCTGGGTCGATCTGGCCGGCAAGTTCAACCTGACCAGAACCGGCACCTCCGGATTCTCGGCCGACTCCTGGGTCGCGAACGGATCGACGTACTTCTACGGTTCATCCGCCGGTCCGAGGGACGCGCTGATCGAGGGGAAGTTCACGCTGGAGATGATGATCTCCTCGCCGCAGATCAGCAGCAGTTCGTATGGCACCTGGGTGTTTCTCGGGAGCAACAGCGACCGCCAGCTTTGCGTGGACATGCGTAGCGGCGACAGCCAGAATCCGCTCATCCAGGGCATCCAGTACCTTGGCGGCGGCAGCTGGAACAGCGGCGCCATTGTCCAGAACTGGGGCGGCGCCAAGACCAAGTGGAACACCCGCCAGTACATCGCCGTGGTGTGCGACGGGACCACGGCAAGCGGTTATTGCGACGGCACCAACCTCTTCCATTCGATTACTGTTCCGGGCGTGACACCGTCGCTTACGCATGTCGGCGTCGGCGTGCGCAGCGTCGACAATGGCAACAAACTCATCAACGGCGCGGAAATCTGCGCGCTCCGCATGACCTCCCAGGCGCTCGAGGGCTGGCAGCTTGAGCACAACAGCGCCGTCGACCACGCGCGCTTCTGCAACAACGTGACGGTGGTGAACGGCGCAATCGGCGAAACGGGCGAGAACGGGGCGAGCTCGGCTCCGAATGGCGACTACGATCTCCTTTCGGGCGCATGGACGATCACGGCGGACGACATTGACCTTCCCGGCGCCTACTACGCGCCGAAGCTGACCGTGGAAAGGCTGACGGACGGGGCATGGGTGGTCACAGACGTGCTGGAATTCGTCAACTCCTATACCGTGGACAAGGATGCCCTTGGCGACGGGCGAATCCGCCTCACCTGGACATGGTTCGAGACCAACCCGACCTTCGGCATGCTTGCCATCACCACTTCCGCCGCGGAGGACGTATCCACGCCGTCGCCGGGATACGGCAATGTCTCCGGTCTTGCCGCCGGCGACCATGTGGCCGTCTCCTGCGGCACGACGCCGTGGACGAATGCGTATGGGTCAGTTGCATATTCCTACACGGGATGGAAGCTGTACGACAGGGACGGCAATGAGCTATCGAACGGCGTGGAGACAGCCTTCACCTACACGCATCCGACGCCCGCATCCTTCCGCCGCCTCGAGTGGCAATGGGCGGCAAGTCCGATCGACGGCGCATACGCTCCCGGCGAGCACGGGGGTGACCTTGTCATCGCGGCGAATGCGCGCGGGCTCGAGGGCGTCGAGATTCCTGGCTCCTACACGGTGAATGCGAGCCGTACCTTCGCCGCCACGAACGTGACGGACGGCTTTTTCGTGTGGTCTGCCGTCGGCCACAAGGTGGAGAAGTGGAATGCGGCCACCGGCAAGTGGGACTACTTCAAGACCGAGCAGGGCAATTCGTTTACCTACGTGAACAACGTAGAGAACGGGCGGATGCGCCTTACCTGGCTGTGGTCGCAGACGGGCAACGTCAGGCAATATGGCGTCGGCGACTACATCCAGACGACGGAACTCATCGGCCACTTCGATGGCATCTACAACGCCGGGACCAACGCCGCGCACGCGTCCTCCCTGACGACATGGAAGAACCTCGCCGGCGGCTTCGACCTGAGCAAATACGGTGGCGTCGCCGGGTTCACGAACGACGCTTGGGTGGCGAACGGCTCAACCATTTTCCGCGGCGATTCTGTCGATGTGATGAACGCGCTGTATGCGAAGAAGTTCACGCTGGAGATGATGATTTCCTATTCGTATCCTCCCACGTCCGATTACGAGACCTGGTTCTATGCAGGCGACCTCACCCATCGCCAGCTTGGAGTTGACATCCGTAAAAACTATTCTACCCATCCGCTTGTCCAGGGGCTTCAATATCTCTCTGCCGCCTGGAACGACGACGCTTTGATCCCTGCCTCGGACGAGTCTCCGACCAGGTGGAACACCCGCCAGTACATTGCGGTTGTGTGCGATGGCGACACGGCCACCGGCTATTGCGACGGCACGAACAGGTTCCATTCGATAACCGTATCGGGAATCGACGCGACCTTGACGAATTTTGGTGTTGGCGGACGCAACGACAACAACTCGAACGCCGCCATACTCCAGAGCGGAGCGGAGATCTGCGCGGTCCGCATGACCGCTGGCGCGCTCGAGGGCTGGCAGCTTGAGCACAACAACGCCGTGGACCACGCGCGCTTCTGCCCCAACGTGACGGTTGTGAACGGAGAGATTGCCGACACCGGAGTGACCGGCGCAAGCGCAGTTCCGGACGGCAATTACGATCTCGTCTCCGGCACCTGGACGCTCACATCGGGCGATGCTGTTGTCGGGGGGCGCCACTACAGCCCAAGAGTGACGGTGGAAACGCTTGTAAACGGTGAATGGGTTGCAGGGCGAACGATGAAGCGCAGCGCCTACACCGTGGACAAAGCCGCCATTGGCGACGGACGCATCCGCATTACATGGACGTGGGATGTCTCGCCTGGGTTCTTAATTATTGTTCGATAGAGCCCTGCGGTTGGACCATTCGCGAGGCGTGTGCCCAGTCTGCTTCTTGAACGTTCGCGTCATGTAGCTTGAACTGGAGAAGCCGCAGTCGCGGGCGATTTCGCC
>Ga0256407_10002807_pt1 | contig 32357 bp, 29 predicted proteins | sample RumenRJG_04DNA_FD_193489 | JGI IMG/M metagenome (GOLD analysis project Ga0256407, IMG submission 193489) | Bovine rumen microbial communities from Lethbridge, Alberta, Canada - RJG_04 | ecosystem: Host-associated > Mammals > Digestive system > Stomach > Rumen | place: Canada: Alberta...
GTTATTTTCCTGATTGATAGCCTTACATTCATCATAGAAACTGTCTGTAATGACTTTGCCCAAGGCGGCACCGTCTGCTTCGGGATGTTCCGCCAGATATGTACCAAAGGTTGTATAATCCCAGCCGGAACCCGGTTCACACTCCTGAGAAGCATACATATAACGGGAATAGGTAGCCAGTACGTTGGCTGTTTCTATTGTACCCATCAGACAGGCATCCAGTCCGATAAATTCAAAGCTGTCGGTCATATCGGCATAGACTTCAGAAAATGCCTGATCGATCTCCCTCAGGGACAGTGAATCCTTATCAAACAATTCATCAAAGCACACGCCGTTGATACTGCCCGAACCGTGATCTCAGAATATTACGCCCATTTTATCAGCCGGATAGGAGGCAACACCCCATTTCAGAAAGTTTTTCAGGTTATCGGCATTGCCCATGCTGACTAATTTTTCAGTGCCGACATTGGTGATATCCTGATTTGTCACCACGTAACGCTCGGCCTTGTCTGCATGGAACATTTCATTGTTCCATGTTTTGGTACCGCCTGTCTGAATGACAAATTTCACTTTGTCACTGCCTTTGGCTTCCAGCATTTGTTGAATATCGCCGGTAGCAGCGGCAATGTTGGTTTCAAGGTCTGTACCACACATATAGACGAAGATTGTCCAGGTATCCTTTTCACCCATTTTGGTATTCTTTGCAGCCGGACGGGCAATCGTCATCGACCATTTTGCTGATTAGCGGAAAGTGTCAGAACGTTAACAGAATCGTCTGTTGAGGATGTGCTGTCCTGAGCCTCCTTTTTATCCTCGGAGGCTACTGTGCTGGTTGCTTTATTGGCGACAGAAGCCTGTTGATTGGTGTTGACCTTATCTGATTTTCCGGAACAGCCGGCCGCTGTCATCAGCACCATAGCGGCTAAAATAGCCAGTACTCTTTTTTTCATGCTGAATACTCCTTTCTTTAATTGTTGGGACTTTATAAATACTATAATATAATTTTACCATAATATTGCTGTTAGTGCAAGATTATAAAACGGTTAACTCAGGGCTTTTGAATATTAATATGGCTCCCTCTTTGAGGGAGCTGGCAGCTATGCTGACTGAGGGAGTGTAACTTGCGGTCAGTATATATCAGCGAAGCGGGAAATAGAACGATAAACATACCGGGTTTGTCATTTCGAACGCAGTGACGAATCTTTTAAGATCCTTCGCTTACGCTCAGGATGAAATATTGTTTATTTTAATGACAAAAACTGAGTTTATATTGTGATTATTATTAAGTTGTGTTATAATTACACTGATGGCTTGCTTTAGTATCGTTGCTGAATTCAGAGCATGCAATATATATTTTTTGCACCCTGAAACGATATAAGCTCAAAATAATATCAGGAGGTAATTTAATGAAAAGCAAATTATTAAAAAAGCTGTGTGCAGTATTGCTGTCGGAATGTATGCTGTTCGGTGCAGGAACGGTAAAATTAATACCGGCTGTAAGTACAGATCTGTCGGTTGTTGCGGCGGCAACAACGTCAGACGGCAATTTTCAGTACGAAGTCAACGATGATGGTGGTGTTACCGTTACAAAGTATCAGGGAAATGATTATGAAGTTATCATTCCCGACACTATTGACGGTAAAAAGGTAACGTGTATCGGAAACAGAGCATTTTTTAACAACTATGATATTTACTCAGTTATTATCCCGAACAGTGTTAAAAGTATAGAAGAGTATGCTTTTCATGGTTGTGTTAAGCTTGTCTCTGTAAATATTCCCGACAGTGCAGAAATGATAGGAGATTCTGCATTTTATTACTGTAGAAGTCTGACATCTGTGATTATTACAGATGGTGTTTCAAAAATCGGTGAAAGTGCTTTCAGCAACTGCGAAAAACTTAAAACGATATACATTCCCAATAGTGTAAAGATTATAGGAAACAAAGCTTTTTCCGGATGTATAAGTCTGACATCTGTTGATATTCCTGACTCTGTAGTAGTTATAGGGGATAACGCATTTTCCGGCTGCAGCGGTCTTGTTTCTGTCAATATTCCGGAAAATTTATCGGACATTGGAAGCGGAGCATTCTATAAATGCAGCGGGCTTGCAGATGATAACGGTTTTGTTATTGTAAAAGATGTGCTGTATAATTATTATGGTTCAAATAAATATGTTAAAATTCCGGATGGTGTGAAAGCCATTGGAAGCATGGTGTTTTATAACTGCAGAGGTCTGACAGATATCACTATTCCCGATAGTGTAAGAAGTATCGGTACTATGGCATTTTACAACTGCAGAGAACTGACCGATATCAGGATTCCTGACAGCGTAATTGAAATAAAAAGCTGGGCTTTTGCTCACTGTATAGGGCTGTCATCAATTTCTATTCCTGACAGTATTACGAAAATAGAAGAATTGACATTTTCAGAATGTTCAAACTTGACCTCGGTTACAATTCCTGACAGTGTTATCATTATAGAGCGGGCTGCATTTAACCTCTGCAAAAATCTGACCATCAACGGTGAAGCAGGCAGTTATGCGGAAACCTATGCAAAGGGAAACGGCATTAGGTTTCAAGCTGTTATTTTCCCTTTGAGCAACAAATCTTTCATTTCTGCCGATTCGGAGATTCTTGGTAATAGTGTTAAGGTTAACTTTGCATCGACAGGCGGTACAGGGACAAAGAAGTATGCCGTATGGTATAAGAAGTCAACGGCTTCAAGCTGGACTCAGGCTCAGGATTACAAAGACAATGCATCAGTTTCCTTCACTCCAGAACATACAGGAAAATATGATGTAAGCGTAAAAGTAAAAGACGGAGCAGGAACTATCGTTAAAAAAACATTTACCGTTACAGTAAATGCTGTACCCCTTGAGAATAATTCAAATATATCTGCGGATTCTGTTGTACTCGGACAAGCATTGAAGGTAACATTTGATTCGGCAGGCGGTACAGGGACAAAGAAGTATGCCGTATGGTATAAGAAGTCAACGGCTTCAAGCTGGACTCAGGCTCAGGATTACAAAGACAATGCATCAGTTTCCTTCACTCCAAAACATACAGGAAAATATGATGTAAGCGTAAAAGTAAAAGACGGAGCAGGAACTATCGTTAAAAAAACATTTACCGTTACAGTAACTGCATCTCTTGCAAATACTTCTGAAGTAGCTTCTGCAACAATAAATCTTGGCGATACAATCAATATCACCTGTTCTGCAGCGGGTGGTTCGGGTTTATATCAGTACGCTGTTTACTATAAAAAGTCAGCCGATACATCATGGAAAACAAAGCAAAATTATTCTTCCAATACCAACGTCACTATAAAGCCGGCATCAAAGACAGAATATGATATATCTGTAAAGGTAAAGGACAGCTCAGGAAAAGTTTCAAAGAAAGCCTTTACCGTAACCGTAAAGTAAATCAGGTTCATGCAATATGCATGTAATAAGTAAAAACCGTACCTTTCATTTCTGATCGGTACGGTTTTAATTTTGGAACTTATTGCCATGTCTGGTTATATTTGATTATCTTTGAGTGAATACAGCTGACTTGACATATCAAAAGATTAACAAATAATGAATTTTTGATTAAATTTGATTGAGTTTGATTATTTGTGCTTGACTTTAAATAAAAGTGTGCTATAATTTAATCATAGATAAGAGAACGGAGGCACAGATATGCTTACACATGAAAGGTATAAGAATATACTTGATTATCTTGCCGAACGTGATGCCGCAACAGTATCAGAGCTTGCACAGGCAACGGGTACTTCCGAATCAACAATAAGGCGTGACCTTGTTGCTCTTGATAAGGAGGGCAGACTCCGCAAGGTCTACGGCGGTGCGGCAGCTATAAACAGGACTGAGGGAATAAATGAGGATGAAGTAAAGATCAGGGAAGTTATGATGCCTGAGGAAAAGGAGCAGATAGCAGCTTATGCCGCACAGCTTATAAATAACGATGACTTCATCTACATAGACTCCGGTACGACCACTTCAAGACTTATAGAACATATCGGAAATACCAATGCGACATTCGTTACAAACGGTATAATCCATGCACAAAAACTTCTTTCCCAAGGTCTTAAAGCCTATATGCTCGGCGGCAGGATAAGATCTGTTACAGCTTCTGTTGTCGGCTCGGAAAGCATAAGAAATATGCTCAAGTATAATTTTACAAAGGCTTTCTTAGGTACTAACGGTATAGATATAACCGCAGGTTTTACAACGCCTGACAATGAGGAGGCTATGCTCAAGGAAAAGGCTATTGAAAAAAGCTTTGCAGTATTTGTTCTTGCCGACCACAGCAAATTCAGAAAGGTTTATCCCGTGACATTTGCCGAACTCAGAAAGTGCTGTGTCATAACCGATAAATTGCCGTACAGCGGCTTTTTAGATAAAACAGTTATAAGGGAGGTGACAAAATGATATACACACTGACGCTTAATCCTTCTATCGACTATGTTGTCCATATGAATGAGTTTATAGGCGGCATAACAAACCGTACTACAAGCGAGGAATATTTTATCGGCGGAAAGGGTATCAACGTATCATGCATACTTGCAGAGCTTGGTATCGAAAGTACCGCTCTCGGATTTACGGCAGGCTTTACAGGGGAGGCTATCGAAAACGGTCTGAAAGAGCTTGGTATATGCTCGGAGTTCATAAGGCTGAAAGAGGGTATTTCCAGAATAAACATAAAGGTAAAGGCTGATAAGGAAAGCGAGATAAATTGTCAGGGACCGCACATTTCTGAGGAAGAATTTGAGAAGCTTCTTTCAAAGACTGACAAGATATCAGACGGTGATACGATAGTGCTTGCAGGCAGTATACCTAAAACCGTATCGGATGATGCGTATGAAAGGATACTTAAAAGGCTTGAAAACAAAGATCTGAGGATAGTTGTTGATGCAACGAAAAAGCTTCTTCTTAACTGTCTTGCATACAGACCGTTCCTTATAAAGCCCAACAGACAGGAACTTTCGGAAATATTCAGCCGTGAAGTGAACAGTGAAAAGGAAACAGAGCTTTGTGCCAAAGAACTTATGAAGATGGGCGCAAGGAATGTTATTGTATCACTCGGCGGAGATGGCGCAGTACTTTTTGCCGAGGACGGCAATACTTATCATACCGGCGTTGTAAAAGAAAAGGTCATAAATACCGTAGGTTCGGGTGATTCAATGGTAGCCGGTTTTATTGCAGGCTATGAACAGAGCGGAAAATATGACTATGCACTGAAGCTTGGAACAGCATGCGGAAATGCAACCGCATTTTCAGCCGGACTTGCAACCAAAGAAAAGATAATGGATATTTTCAACAAACTTTAAAAATCAAAAACACAAGGGGGTATCACGATGAGAATAACTGATCTTTTAAAACCAAAAGCTATCGAGATCGGCGCAAAAGTCAAGGATAAAGAGGCGGCTATTGAAAAGCTTGTTTCACTGCATGACAAATGCGGAAATCTCAAGGACAGGGCAGCATATAAAGAGGGCATACTCAAAAGAGAGGAAATGGGCACAACAGCGATAGGTATGGAGATAGCAATACCTCATGCAAAGAGCGAAGCGGTAAAAGCTCCTGCACTTTCCGCTATAACCGTTCCTGACGGTGTTGATTATGGCTCTCCCGACGGTGAGCCGTGTAAGCTTATCTTTATGATAGCTGCAACAACAGATGGTGATGTACATCTTGAAGTACTTGCAAGAATGATGCAGATGCTCATGGATATGGATTTCACCGCAAATCTGAAAAAAGCAAAGAACGCTGAGGAGTTCCTCAAACTCATTGACGATAAGGAAACAGAAAAGTTCCCTGAGGAGTCAAAGAAGGAAGAACCCGAAAAAGACGACAAGAAAGCTGACAAGAAGGACGATAAGAAGTCAGAACCAAAAGCAGCGGCAAAGGACGGAAAAATAAGAGTACTTGCTGTTACGGCATGTCCTACAGGTATAGCACATACATATATGGCTGCCGAGGCACTCAATAAAGCGGCAGAAAAAATGGGTATTACCATAAAGGTAGAAACAAACGGCTCAGGCGGTGCAAAGAATGTTCTTACAGCAAAGGAAATAGAGGAATGTGACGGAATTATCATCGCAGCCGACAAGAGCGTTGAAACCGCACGTTTTGACGGTAAACCCGTATTCTCAACAAAGGTTGCAGACGGCATACATAAGCCGGAAGAACTTATCAACAAGATAATCAACAAAGAAGCTCCGGTATTCCATTCCGATAAGAAAGCCGAAGTATCATCCTCAACAGGAAACGAGAGTTTCGGACGCAGACTTTACAAGCACCTTATGAACGGTGTATCACACATGCTCCCGTTCGTAGTTGCAGGCGGTATATTCATAGCAATAGCATTCCTTATTGATGCAGCGTGTGGTGTTCAGGCAGCCGGAAACAGTGCTTTCGGTACTGTAAATCCTGTTGCTGCATGGTTCAAGACGATAGGCGGATATGCATTCAACTTCATGCTGCCGCTGCTTGCAGGCTTTATCGCAATGTCGATAGCTGACAGACCTGGTTTGCTTGTAGGTATAGTAGGCGGTCTGCTTGCATCAAACGGTGCTACATTTGCAGATCCCGGCGCAGCAAGTGCTGTACCGTCAGGCTTCCTCGGCGCACTCCTTGCAGGTTTCCTTGCAGGCTTCCTTATGAAACTCTTTGAGCAGCTTTGCGAAAAGCTTCCGGCTGCACTCGAAGGCATAAAGCCCGTACTTATCTATCCGCTGGCAGGACTCGGACTTGTCGGAGTTATGATGTGTGCGGTAAACCCCGTAATGGCTGTTATAAATACAGGTCTTAACAACGGTCTTACATGGCTCAGCGACAACAATCTCGGCATACTCCTCGGCTGCATACTCGGCGCTATGATGTCAATAGATATGGGCGGCCCGTTCAACAAAGCAGCGTATGTATTCGGTACAGGCATGCTCACAACGGCAGCAGGTACGGCTGATCCCGCAGTACAGCAGGTATGCTATCAGGTAATGGCATCCGTTATGATAGGCGGTATGGTTCCTCCTATAGCTATCGCACTTTCAACAACTATTTTCGGCAAATACTGGTCGGCTGATGAACGCAAGAACGGTATTGTAAACTTCATCATGGGACTTTCATTCATCACAGAGGGTGCAATACCTTATGCAGCATCATATCCGCTTAAAGTCATTCCTGCATGTGCACTGGGCGCAGCAACAGCAGGCGCACTTTCATGGGCATTCGGCTGTACACTCATGGCACCTCACGGCGGTATATTCGTAATCGCAACTATCGGACAGCCATTCTTCTATATGCTGGCACTTCTGATAGGCTCTGTTGTAGGTGCACTTATGCTCACACTTCTCAAGGGCAGAGGTGCAAATAAAAAAGAAGAATCGAAGTAATGCTTCGATATAAATATCAAAACAAAAAATAAAATTCAAAGGAGATAGTATTATGGTATCAAAAGTATTAACAGTTCCGAACGCACAGGGTTTCCACATGAGACCGGCATCAGTATTTTCATCTGCAATGGGTAAATATCCATGCTCTGTAACTATCAAATTCAACGGCAATAACTACAATGCAAAGAGTACACTCAATCTTATAGCAGCATGTATGAAATGCGGCAGCGAGATAGAGCTTGTATGTGACGGCGACAAGGAAGAAGAAGCTCTCGCTGAGGGCGCAAAGATGATAGAGGACGGTTTTGGTGAGTGATTGAAAGCTCCGGACTGAAAAACCGGCGGAGGTGAAAACGTATGATAAAAGGTATTGGAGTATCCGGCGGCGTAGGTATAGGAAAGATCCTTCTTGTTGAGGAACATTCGCTTGAATATACGCCCACTCAGGTAACGGATACAGAAGCCGAAACAAAACGTATGCATGATGCTGTCGAAGTGTTCTGTAAAAATACAGAGGAACAGGCAGCGGCACTCAAAGTAACGGCAGGTGAAAAGGAAGCCGAAATAATGCTCGGTCATCTCAGTATCGTGAACGATCCGTTCCTTCTCGGTGAGGTGGATAAGCTGATAGCAGGCGGACAGTGTGCGGAAAGCGCATTCGAGAGTATGTGTGATATGTTCATACAGATATTCTCAGCCGCTGATGATGATGTTACAAAGCAGAGAGCGGCTGACGTAAGAGATGTAAAGACAGGAGTTCTCAGCATACTTCTGGGAGTAACTCAGGTAAAGCTCAGTGAAGCACCGGCAGGAACAGTACTTTGTGCCAAGGAGCTTACACCGTCAATGATAGCCGAGATAAAGAAAGAAAACATAGTCGGCATACTTACCGAAACAGGCAGCACTACTTCACACAGTGCAATACTTGCAAGAGTGCTTGAAATACCGGCTGTAATGAGCGTACCGGATATAATGACTGCTGCAAAGAACGGTGATGAAGTCATAGTTGACGGAAGCAAGGGTGATGTAATACTTCTGCCCGACAGCGCACAGCTTGAATGTTATACCGCAAAGCGTGAAAAGCTCATACAGGAGCGCAGAGAGCTTGAAAAATACCGTGGAAAAGCAACGGCATCAGCAGACGGAACAGTATATGAGCTTGTGTGCAATATAGGAAAGCCGGAAGATGCAGTCAAGGCTATGGACTTTGACGGCGAGGGTGTAGGACTGTTCAGAACTGAATTTTTATTCATGGATAAAACATCCGTACCGTCAGAGGAAGAACAGCTTGCAGCATACAAGAAAGCGGCAATGATACTGAAAGGCAAGCCGCTTATCATAAGAACTCTTGATATCGGCGGAGATAAGGATATACCTTATCTCGGACTTGCAAAGGAAGAAAATCCTTTCATGGGATTCAGGGCAATACGCTATTGTCTTAAAAACCGTGACTTGTTCAGGACACAGCTCCGTGCAATACTCCGTGCGAGTGCATTCGGCAATATAAGCATAATGTTCCCGCTTATAACATGTGTTGATGAAGTAAGAGAGGGTAAGGCGCTTGTTGAGGAGCTTAAAGCAGAGCTCAGAAGTGAAGGTCAGGAATTTGACGAAAATATCAAGGTCGGAATAATGACCGAAACAGCGGCATCGGGTATAATAGCCGATCTGCTTGCAAAAGAAGCTGACTTTTTCAGCATAGGTACAAACGACCTCACAGGCTACACAATGGCAGCCGATAGAGGAAACAGTGATGTTTCATATCTTTACTCAGCATTACAGCCGAGTGTGCTCAGAATGATAAAAGCTATAATCGAATCAGGCAGGAAAGAGGGCATACCTGTAGGAATGTGTGGTGAAGCGGCAGCAGATCCTATGATGATACCGCTGCTTATATCATTCGGTCTTACAGAATTCAGTGTATCCGCACCGAGTGTACTGCGTGTAAGAAAGTGCATATCAGGCTGGACTAAGGAAAAGGCTGACGAGGTTGCAGAAAAGGTAATGACTTTTTCGACTGAAAAAGAGGTAAGAGATTATCTTAAAACCGTTGTCTGAAAATGATGTGACATAATTCAAACAGAGCTGACAGATTTTTCTGTACAGCTCTGCTTTTGTGTAAACTTCCTTCACTGAGGTGGCTCGGAGTGCCGGAGGGAGTTCTCCACGCAGTTTCCCATCAAGCGTACTTTCAGTTGAAAAATTCTGCAAACAGCCTGTCATCCTGAGAGTAAGCGAAGGATCTTAAAAGATTCCTCACTGCGTTTGGAATGACAAACCAAGTGTGTTTATCTTTCTGTTTCCGCTTCGCTGATTTTATCCTGATCGCAGGTTATAACTCCCTCAGTCAGCATAGCTGACAGCTCCCTCAACGAGGGAGCCGTTTTTTATTTAAAACAGCAGGCACAGCTCAAAATATAAGCTGTGCCTGCTTTTGTCGTCAATTAAACATTTCCCTGAACCATATTTCAGGTGCGGTAAAGCTTTTGCCGTCAAGATATGCAAGTATGCCGCTGTCAGTCGTAAATCTGAATGTGAGCTTGTATGAGTACAATGCCTGATATTTAAAGCCGTATCTGCGGTTAACCTCGTTTTTGCCGTACTTTCCGTCACCTAAAAGCGGATGTCCGATATATGCGAAATGCGCCCTTATCTGATGTGTCCTGCCTGTAAGAAGATCGACCTCTACAAGACTAAGCCCGTCTTTTTCTGCAAGGACTCTGTATTTTGTCTTTATAGTCTTTGTGTTCTCGTTTGGCTTTTTGGATATATATACACGGTTCTGCTTTTCGTTCTTTTCAAGATAGTCCGTCAGCAGAGCCTCTTTCTTTTTGAAACTGCCGAGCGCTATACAAAGATAAAGCTTTTCTATTTCCCTGTCCTTTAATTTCTGGTTCATTATACGGAGTGTTTCCGCATTTTTTGCGGCTATGACTATACCGCCCGTATTCCTGTCTATCCTGTTTACAAGTGCCGGTGCAAAGGAATTTTCATTCTTGGGATCATATTCACCTTTGTCATAAAGATAATGCTGTACCCTCGCTATTAGTGAATCAAAATGATATGTTTCATCGGGATGTACAAGAAGTCCGGGCTTTTTATTGAGAAGTATTATATTTTCGTCCTCGTATATGATATCAAGCTTTACGGGAGCTTTCAGAAAATCATAGCTGTCATATTCTTCCTCGAAAAATTCATCTTTTATATACAGAGTCAGAACATCGCCTGCCTGCAAACGGCTCGATATCTCACACTTTTTGCCGTTCAGCTTTATATACTTTGTCCTGATATATTTATACATAAGTGACTGCGGCATATTCCTGAATTTCTTTGTAAGGAACTTGTCAAGTCTTTGTCCGCTGTCATTTGCAGTTATTTCTATCTGTCTCATTATCCGACCTCATATCACAATAGTTTTTCCTGTGGAAATATAATCAAGCCTTTTCATATAGCGGCTCATAAATCTGTATTGCTCAACGCCTGTACAATGACAGGTATAGTAATGTGTAGGTTCACTGTCAAGCTGTTCTGCAAGCGACAAAAGCTTGTCGCCGCATTCAAGCTTTGAAAAATGAAAGCCGCCTATAAGAACATCAGGTCTGAACCAGCTTTCTATATTGTTTATCCCCTTATGAGAACAGCCGCTTATAAGTACACGCTTACCGTTTTCATTTATAAGAAGATACTGCTCGTGTCTGAAATCATCGGGTATCATTTCGCCGTTTTCAAGCATATTCAGCCCGAATGAACCGAGGTCGATAAGCTTTTCCCTGTCGTTGCAGGAATAAAGCGTCAGTGTGTCGGATATTTCCGTAACACCGTCGGTAAATATTATCCTCTCGCTTTTTTCAAGCGAAGTATCAAGACCGATATATTTTTCAGTACCGTTATAATGCGGCTCAAACGCATAACGGCTCATATATATAGGGGCTTTCTTGTTTATCTCCATGAACCTTTCAAGACCGCCGCCGTGGTCGTAATGTCCGTGTGAAAGTACCATTATATCAACAGCCGAAAGGTCGATACCAAGTTTTACGGCATTTTCCGCAAAAAGCTCTGTCTGCCCTGAATCGAAAAGTATTTTCTGCCCGTTGGTTTCTATATAAAGGCTCAGACCGTGTTCAGTGCGGAAGTCTTTTTCTGTTGTGTTTTCCGTCAATACCGTTACTCTCATTATATCTGCCTCATTTCATAGATCAGTCTGTTTTTCAATTATTTCACTTTCAAGATATTTTTATAAAAAAATTCAAAACTCGTAATGCGACCACATTGAGATGATCTTTACAGTCTTTTCGGCTTCATATATCATATAAACAAGCCTGTGCTGTGAATTTATCCGCCTTGAATAACACATACTCAGATCACCGACAAGTTTCTCATAAGGCGGAGGATTGCGGTACGGATCTGTTTTTAACAATTCTATAAGGTTTTCGACATTCTGTCGAAGTGCAGGATATTGCTTTATCTTCTCCTTATCCTTTTGTGCCGCTTTGGTAATGACCACACTGTAATTACCATTCAAAGTCGTCACACTCCTCTATGGGAACAGCCGCACCATCAATGAGTTTTTCTTTCATGCCGGGAATGGAGGTAAGATATAATGTTTCCATAAGACTGTTATATTCACTTTCACTTATAAGTACGGCATTTCCGTTTTTTGTGTTGATATTGACCGGCTCATTGAATTTTATTGTCTGTTCGAGAAGCTCGAAAAGCTGTTTTCTGAAATTTGTAGCATTAGTGTTTATCATCTGTTATCACTCCCGATATATTATCATGTACATTATAACGTACATAATAATGCTTGTCAACAACTGATTTTCTCAGGAACCAAGCTCTATAATATTTCTTATCTCTGCCTCAGCCGCCCTTACTTCATCCAAAAACGCCCTTGAAGATACTCTCAATGCACCGTTTCCTAAAATTATAAGCTGTTCCATACCGTCAGACGTTACAACTCTTACCCTGTGTCTTTTTGCAAGCTTGTTGGTTGTCTTTTCGATATACATATCTGCTGTTTCGGCTTCTTTGGTATATACGATGTTTATATTATTGAGTTTCTCTACTTCTCCTCTGCCGCCTGTGACCTTATATGCATCAAAAACAAGTATCAGCTCACATTTTTTATAGCCCTGATAATTACAGAGTATGTTTATAAGCGTATTTCTTGCGGCATCTATATTCGTTTCGGAAATCTTTTTCAGCTCGTCCCACGAGAATATTACATTATATCCGTCAACAAGAAGATATTCCTTGTCATCATCATATTTTACTGCATTGCTTTTCTGTTTTTCATTATTAACGGGTGAGGTATATACTCTGCTCTCGCTTATTTTCTTACGTTTTACAGGGCCGTAGGTCTGCTCAAAGATATGCATAAGCTCCTTGTCAAGAGCAAATATATCCCTGCTTGTGCGGCATTCCGAAAATATATTTCGTCTTTGGGGAAGTTCTTCATTTTTCGGTTTTTCAGATGCAAACGGAAGGTGCATATATTTCGGGACATCATTCCACTTTACATTGAATCCTGCTCCGTGAGAACAGAATACCGAATCGCCCGGATTGTCAATATCTCTTTCGGGATCGTAATCAACAGCGGAAAGCACTTCCTCTGTATTGTGGCATTCTTCATAGCCGCTGAAAGTGCAGATAAGTCTGCCCATACCGTGAGTGTACTGTGTTACCTCTTTACCGTAATTGTTTATCTCTGAAACAGGTGCTTTGCCGTTTATAACGGACATTTCACCAATAGTTTCAGGCTGTTCAAAGCTTCCCGACATCTTCTGTATATCCGATATAGCTCTGCCGATACATTCAGACGGTACTTCAAGCGTAAAGGAATATACAGGTTCAAGAAGTATGCTGTTTGCACAGCGAAGTCCCTGTCTTACGGCTCTGAGTGCCGCCTGTCTGAAATCGCCGCCCTCTGTATGCTTAGGATGAGCCTTTCCCGAAAGAAGTATTATTTCCGTATCCGTCAGCGGAAAACCGCCAAGCACACCGATATGTGTTTTTTCGTAAAGATTTGAAAGTATCAGTCTTTGCCAGTTCCTGTCAAGACAGTCCTCCCTGCATTCACTTCTGAAAACTATACCGCTGTTCCGCTTGCCCGATTTAAGAAGAAGATGCACTTCCGCATAATGCTTCAGCGGTTCAAAATGTCCCACACCCTCGACTTCATCTGTTATAGTTTCCTTATAGATTATACTTCCCGTTCCGAAACCGACTTCAAATCCGAAACGCTGTGATATTACGGCTTTCAGCACTTCAAGCTGTACCTCGCCCATAAGTCTTAGCTGTATCTTTGCATATCTCTCGTTCCATATAATATTCAGCTGAGGATCTTCATTTTCAAGTATTTTAAGCTTTTCAAGTGCGGTGTGTGAATTTATTTCGGGCGGCAGATCAAGAGAATATGTAAGCACCGGTGTAAGTACGGGCAGAAACGAATTTTTCTCTGCACCAAGTCCGTCACCCTGAACCGCAAAGCTTATACCCGTAACTGCACAAACAGTTCCAGCATCCGCATATTCTTCGGCTGTGAATTTATCGCCGGAATACACCCTTATCTGACTGACTTTCTCATTATTTATATTCTTATCGCTTTTCAGTACATCTCTTACTCTGAGAATACCGCCTGTAACTTTAAGATAAGTGAGCCTTCTGCCCTGTTTATCCTCGGATATTTTAAATACCTTGCCTGCAAAAACATCATCATAAAACGGCATTTCCGTATATTCATCTATGACGCTCAGGAATTCATCAACGCCCTGTAATTTCAGTGCCGAGCCGAACATACAAGGAAATATTCTCCGCTGTTTTACGGCTGTTATTATATTATTTTTGTCTATTGTATCGCTGTTGTAGTACTCGTCCAAAAGCTTGTCATCACATTCCGCAAGCCGTTCATAAAAACCGCTGTCATTCCTGTCTGTGAAATCCGCACAGCGTTCGCCAAGTCTTTCTTTAAGCTGATACATTATGTTTTCAGTGTCAACTGTCGAGAGGTCTGTTTTATTTACGAAAATAAAACACGGTACGTTATATTTATTTAAAAGTTTCCACAATGTAAGTGTATGACTCTGTACACCGTCCGTTCCGCTTATGACAAGTATTGCATAGTCAAGCACCTGTAATGTACGCTCCGTTTCGGCTGAAAAGTCAACATGTCCGGGAGTGTCCAGAAGTGTGAATATATTGTCACCGTAATTCAGCATAGCCTGTTTTGAAAATATCGTTATTCCCCTTTCACGTTCAAGCGAAAACGTATCAAGAAACGAATTTTTATAATCTACCCTGCCAAGCTTTTTTATATTTCCCGAACAATAGAGCATAGCCTCGGAGAGAGTTGTTTTTCCCGAATCGACATGCGCCAGTATTCCTATAACTATTTTTTTCATCTTGTCACACTTCCGCTCATAGAAAAATAAAGCCGCTTATTTTTCCATATAAGCGGCTTATCTGAAATTATTATATTATAGTATCACGAATATGTCAACCGAATCAAAGGAAGTGTGCTCTGAGTTCTTCGCCGGACTGCTCGCAAAGATATGCAGGAGGTACATCAAGAACTGTCTTACAGCCTGTCATACCCTCGTCATACATACGCTTTACAGCCCTTGCATATGCGATTATAACGCTTGTTGTAAATTCGGGATTGGAGTCAAGCTTTATGCTGTACTCGATGATGTGGTTGTTCTCCTTGTTAACGCCTGTTCTGCCTGAACGGAAAACAAAACCGCCGTGTGCCATTCCGCTGTGGTTCTTGTTGAACTCGTCCTCATCTATGAAGTGAACGATAGTATTATAGTCTGCAAAGTAGTTGGGCATCTCTTTTATTTCCTTCTCAACTCTTGCGGCATCTGCACCGTCCTCAAGAACTACAAAGCATTCTCTGAGGTGCTTGTCTCTTGTTGTAAGCTCGGGATTTTTGCCGCTTCTTACAGCCTCAAGTGCTTCCTCTACCGGTACAGTGTACTGCTTTGCGTTCTTAACGCCCTTTATTCTGCGTACTGCATCGGAATGTCCCTGACTTACGCCCTTACCCCAGAATGTATAATCCTTGCCGTCGGGAAGTATAGCGTTTGCATATACTCTGTTGAGTGAGAACATACCCGGATCCCAGCCTACTGATATCATACCGATATGACCGCTTTCCTTTGCGGCTTTATCAACATTTGCAAAATGCTCGGGTATTCTTGCATGTGTATCAAAGCTGTCAATAACATTGAAAAGTTTTGCATATTCAGGTGTCTGAACAGGAAGATCTGTTGCACTGCCTCCGCAAAGAACGAGTACATCTATCTTATCCGTCCATTTCTCTATCTCGCTTACGTTTACAACAGGTACATCGGCTGTGAGTATCTTAACGCTGTCGGGAGCTCTCCTTGTAAATACTGCAACAAGCTCCATGTCATCGGCAGCAGCAACAGCTATCTCTGTTCCCTTGCCTATATTTCCGTAGCCTAATATTCCTATCCTTGTTTTCATTACTGATCTTCCTTTCAAAAAAAGTACACTAATAGTATAAAATCAAATTCCCGATAAGTCAATATTTTTTATCTTAAAAATGAATGAAATTTTTAAAAAAATGCAGGAACGGCTATTGTTTATTGCAAAAATATGCTATAATGGTTAAAAATCATCTGAAAAATAAAGGAGAAGCACCATGAAAATTGCATTATGTATCGACGATGACAACGGAATGATGTTCAACAAACGCAGACAGAGCCGTGACAGTGAGCTGATAAAAGACCTCATCTCACTTGCCGGTGAAAGAAAAATACTTATCCTGCCGTTCTCGGAAATACTTTTTTCGGGATACGAAGATAAGATAACCGTAAGCGATGATATCATCTCATCAGCAGAGGACGATGATATATGCTTTATCGAAAATACCGATCCGGCAGAATTTGAGGATAAGATAAGCGAAATCATACTCTACCGCTGGAACAGAAGATATCCCTCTGATTTGAAATTCACGCTTGATCTTTCGGGATATACGCTTAAAAATCAGACGGAATTTGCCGGCAGTTCACATGAAAAGATAACAAGGGAGGAATATGTAAAATGAAGAAATTCAAAAGGTTAGTATCAGTCATACTCCTTGTTACGTTCTGCATTTTTGCGGCATCATGTGAGGAAACAACGAAAACCAATACAAGCAAGCCTGCACAGCATTCAGTCATAGCCGGTTCATATACAATAGATACAGTACCGACATTTACCGACAAGGCATATGTCGAGATAAACAACAATGTACCGTATTTCACACAGAACGAATACACGACCAAAGCATTCGAGAATTACAGCGACCTTGACAAATTAGGACGCTGCGGCATTGCATATGCCTGTGTATGTCCCGAAACTATGCCGACAGAAAAAAGAGAAGGTATCGGTCAGGTAAAGCCTACAGGCTGGCACACCGAAAAATATGACATAGTTGACGGAAAGTATCTTTACAACAGATGTCATCTGATAGGATTTCAGCTGACAGGCGAAAACGCAAACAAAAAAAATCTTATAACAGGAACACGCTACCTCAATGTTGACGGAATGCTGCCGTTTGAAAACATGGTTGCCGACTATGTAAAAGAAACAAAAAATCATGTTCTCTACAGAGTTACCCCTGTTTTCGACAATGATAATCTTGTTGCAAGGGGTGTTGAGATGGAGGCATTTTCCGTAGAAGATAACGGCGACGGAATAAGCTTCAATATATACGCATATAACGAACAGCCGGGAATAATCATAGATTATGCAACAGGCGAGAACCGCCTTAAAGATGATACACAGACATCTGCCCAAAAGGTTTCGTATATTCTCAACACTAAAAGCAAAAAGTATCATCTCCCGACATGCAGTCTTGCAAAAAGCATGAGCGGTGACAACAAAAAAGAGTTCACAGGCACAGAAGCGGAGCTTAAAGAATCGGGATATTCTCCATGCGGAAAATGCATCAGTGATAATTAATAATTAATAATTAACAATTAATAATTAAAAAGGCAGATACGATAAACCTTTCGGATATCGTATCTGCCTTTTATTATTGAATAAATGAAAACATCAGATCTTTATTGCAACTGCATCAAGACTCTTTGGAAGCTCGCTCTCATCTGCTGAAACAAGGAATGTAAACTTTGTTTCTGTCTTTGCAGCGAGAACATTTATCTTCTCAATAAATGCTGAGAATGCAGCATAATCCTGACCGCCGATCTTAAAGGTAGAGTCAACAAGCACATCAGTAACGTCATAGTTGCCTGCGCAAAGTCCGCTGAGGAAACCAAAGAATGCTTCATAACCTGTTATTGAATACTGTTCTGTATCAATAAGTCTTGCCTTGTGTGTTACATCATAAGTGAGCTTTGAGCCTTTTTCTATTACTACTACGTTTCCGTTTGAAGCTTCAACTGCCTCGTTTGCAAGATTGATAAGCTTCTTTGTTTTGCCTGTACCCTTTTTACCTATAATAAGTGTTACCATTATTTTATAGCCTCCTTGTTAATTACACCGTAAACGGTCGATACGTTGCTATATACAATTTTACAATATATAAAGCTGACTGTCAATGTGTTTTGTCTTTTTTGTCGGAATTATTTAAGTCTTGCCTCAAGAGCTTCCTTCTGGTCCTCATAGCCGGGCTTGCCGAGAAGTGCGAACATGTTCTTCTTGTAGCTCTCAACACCGGGCTGGTTGAACGGATTAAGACACATTGTATAACCGCTTATAGCACATGCTTTCTCGAAGAAGTAAATAAGATAGCCAAGCTCAGCCTCGTTTACTTCAGGGATATTCAGCACAACATTCGGAACTTTACCGTCTGTATGTGCAAGAACTGTACCCTCGAAAGCCTTCTTGTTTACAAAATCAACTGTCTTGCCTGCAAGGAAATTAAGACCGTCAACATTTTCGGGATCTGTGCCGATAGTAAGCTCATACTTTGGCTTTTCTATCTGTACAACAGTTTCAAACATTATTCTTGCGCCTTCCTGTATGAACTGTCCCATAGAATGAAGGTCTGTTGAGAATACGACAGATGCAGGGAAAAGTCCCTTGTTATCCTTACCTTCACTCTCGCCGTAGAGCTGTTTCCACCATTCATTCATCATTGTGAATGCTGGCTCATAGCTTACAAGAAGCTCTACAGACTTACCCTTGCGGTAGAGTATGTTTCTTATAGCTGCATATTTATAGCAGTCATTCTGTGAAAGGTCAGTACTCATAAGATTCTCACGGGCTGTTGCTGCGCCCTCCATAAGCTTGTCTATATCAGCGCCTGCAACTGCGATAGGAAGAAGACCTACTGCTGTAAGAACAGAGAAACGTCCGCCTACATCATCCGGTACAACGAAAGTCTGATAGCCTTCTTTATCTGCAAGCTTTTTAAGTGTGCCTTTTGCCTTATCTGTTGTGCAGTAAATTCTTTCCTTTGCGCCTTCCTTGCCGTATTTCTTTTCAAGAAGCTCTCTGAATACTCTGAAAGCGATAGCAGGCTCGGTTGTAGTACCCGACTTTGATATCATGTTTATGGAAACATTTCTGCCTTCACATATCTGAATAAGCTCTGCAAGAGCAGTTGAGCTTATGGAATTACCCGTAAAGTATATGTCGGGAGTATCCTTTTTCATAGCGTTATAGTTAGGTGATTTAAGGAATTCAATAGCAGCTCTTGCGCCGAGATATGAACCGCCTATACCGATAACAACAAAAACATCTGTATCGGATTTTATTTTTTCGGCAGCCTTCTTTATTCTTGCGAACTCATCCTTATCATAGTTGACGGGAAGATCTACCCAGCCGAGAAAATCATTTCCAAGACCGGTTTTGTCATGGAGAAGACGGTGCGATGCTTCTATCTGGGGAGCTATTGAAAAATATTCCTCCTCAGATATAAATTCTTTTAAGTGCTTGTCGCTGAGAGTAACTGACATAAAAGTACCTCCTTGATAATATATACAAATTTATCATCTAACATATTTGTGAATACAGTTCGTCATAAAAAATCGAACTACATATACATAATACAATATTTTTGTAAATATTGCAATATCTTTTAAAAGATTTAAAGTAAAAAAATCTTTTCAAGGCTCCCTCCTTGAGGGAGCTGTCAACGAAGTTGACTGAGGGAGTTATAACCTGCGGTCAGGATAAAATCAGCGAAGCGGAAAGAGAAAGATAAACACACTTAGTTTGTCATTCCGAACGTAGTGAGGAATCTTTTAAGATCCTTCGCTTACGCTCAGGATGACAGGTTAATTGTAGAATTTTTCAACTGAAAGTACGCTTGACGTGAAACTGCGTGGAGAACTCCCTCAATGATGGAGGCATATGTCAGTTCTTTTCAAGTCTTTTGAGTTTTTCCATTTCGGAACGGTCTATTTTTATCTGTCCGTCCTTGATGAGAGTTACATCATTTACCTTATAAGTATGTGCGGCGGCATCGGGTGCTTTGTGGAGTGATACCGTGAGCATTCCTGTTATTAGGTTTACATCTATGACTGTTCCCTTGCCGTCAGGCGTGTTTACTATCGCACCCGTCTTGGGAGTTGTTTTCAGAAGGTCGGTGTAAGCATCCTGTTCGTATTTCAGACAGCACATAAGTCTGCCGCATGTACCCGATATTTTTACAGGATTTAGTGACATACCCTGTTCCTTTGCCATTTTTATTGAAACAGGCTGGAAGTCACCTAAAAATGTCTTACAGCAGAATGGTCTGCCGCATATTCCCAGACCGCCGAGCATCTTCGCTTCATCACGCACACCTATCTGTCTTAGTTCTATCCTTATGCGGAAAACGTATGCAAGATCTTTTACAAGCTCACGGAAGTCAACACGTCCGTCAGCCGTAAAATAAAACAATATCTTGTTATTGTCAAATGTGTACTCTACATTTATAAGCTTCATTTTAAGTTTGTGTTCGGATATCTTCTGACAGCATATCTCAAAAGCTTTTTTCTCTTTTTCCTTATTTTCGGTCACACGCTGTATATCCTCATCAGTAGCCACACGAATTAATTTTTTCAGCGGATAGCTTATTTCATCATCATTTATCTGCCTGTTATCCATAGCAACTTCGCCGCACTCTATTCCACGGCTTGTTTCTACAATGACATATTCTCCGTTTTTAAGCTCATGTCCGTCAGGATCAAAATAATATATCTTTCCTACATCTCTGAATCTTACACCAATTATTATAGCCATATTTTCCTCCGTTTTAATTATTCCTCAGTTCAGCACAAAGCCATGTGCTGTAAAAATTAAGATTTACGTTTGTATTCAATATATCCCTTGCTTTTACTGTCTTTTCCTGAAGTCTGAAAAGACGTTTTTTTGTAAGCTTTAAGGCAATATCCTTTGCAAGCGCTGAAGTATTTTCTATGCCTGCCGATGCTTTTACACATTCGGATATAAGCTCACACAGTATATCAAGACTGCTTACAGCCAAAGCCCTGTTTTGTGAGAGCTTGTTCGTGGCAATAAGCAGGCTGTATTCCGTTGAAAGCGGTATTGCTTTCAGTATTTCTTCGGCAATAAGCCTTGCTTCCTCGCTGCCGCCCTCAAGAAGTTCAATGGCATTTCCGATATTTCCTATACTGTTTTTCGCTGCATTCTGTATTTCGGTGATGTCCTTGTCGGGAAAGCGTTTTCTGAGAAACTCCGCAGCGTCCCCGACTGTCGGCGGATATAAGGAAAGTATCCTTGACCTTGATCTTACAGTCTGCAAAAGAGAGGCAGCCGAAACAGCCGTTAGTATGAAAACGACATTTTCGGGCGGTTCTTCAAGTATTTTGAGAAAAGCGTTCTGTGCAGGCATGAGCATTTTTTCGCAGTTAAGGAGTATATACACCTTAACTGCGGCTTCATTCGGCTTTATATATGCATCCGAGCGTATATTTCTTATGGCTTCAATATTAAGCTCACCAGAATTATTTCCGTCAGCAATGAAAATATCGGGATGTATGTTTTTTTCCGCCTTTATACAGTCGCCGCACATACCGCACGGACGGTTATTATCCGATGAACATACACAAAAACGTGCTATTATCTCCGCAAGAGTTTTTTTGCCCGTACCCTTTGCGCCTTCGATTATCATGGCATGGGGGAGGGTATCTCTTTTCATAAGCTCCGAAAGCTCACTTTTTACTTCTTCATTGGCAGCAAATTCCGACAGCAGCATAAACAAATATCTCTTTCTGAAAATTACTTTAACTTGAGTTCGATTGAATAAAGGCTCCCTCATTGAGGGAGCTGTCAGCTATGCTGACTGAGGGAGTTATGACTTGCGGTCAGGATGTATCAGCGAAGCGGAAACAGAACGATAAATTTTCTTCTTACATCGGAGAGTTTATCTTAATCTGCAAGTGCGTAGAGAACTCCCTCCGGCACTTCGTGCCACCTCCCTCAGCGAGGGAGGCTTATTTAAATTCAGACCGGACTCATATTATTTTAATCATTATTATAAACTATTATCGGTGATATTACAACAAAAAATTTTTTAAAAATTGCTTTTGGTATATCTTTTATCCGTAAGATTTGATATAATTAACTTATTGTACAGGGATTTATTATTTATTTCGCTGTATCTGACCTCTGATGACAGCAGTATAAGTGCGATAAGATTTGGTATCGCCATAAGACCGTTCAGAGTGTCGGATATTTCCCATACGAGCGATATACTTGTTATACAGCCGAGATAAACGGCGCAGGAATATATTATTCTGTACAGCTTTATATATTTTCCCTTTGTAAGATATTCAAAGCTTTTTTCGCCGTAGTACGACCATGATACAAGTGTCGCAAAGGCAAAAAGCACTATTGAAAGTGAAAGGAATATGTTTCCTGCATTTCCTAAGACTGTACTGAATGAGAGTGCGCCGAGTTCGATACCGTCAAGCCCTGATTTGTCCGAGCCTGTTGTGAGTATGCAAAGTGCCATGAGTGTACAAAGCACGATAGTGTCTATGAATACCTGAAATATTCCCCACATTCCCTGCTCATAAGGGTTATCGGTTTCAGCGGCGGAATGTACTATCGGTGAGCTTCCAAGACCTGCTTCGTTTGAGAATACGCCCCTTGAAATGCCGTATTTCAGGGCTTTTGATATTCCGTAGCCTGTAATGCCTCCTGCGGCGGCTTTAATGTCAAATGCTTCACTTACTATCCGTGCAAGTACAGGCGGTATATCTGCAAAATTTACTGCAAGTACAGCTATTACGGCAAGTGTGTATATAACAGCCATTATCGGAACAAGCTTTTCGGTGAGTGATGAAATTCTTTCGATACCGCCGAATATTATAAGTGCCGTTATTATTGATAACACTATACCGCAGATTTCGTTATTTATGCCGAAACCGTTTTTCAGTGCGCCGGCAACGGAATTTGACTGTGTGATGTTTCCCATGCCGAAGGCGGCAAGCGTACAGAAAAAGGCGAATATCACGGCGAGCGGTTTACAGCCGAGACCTTTTTCTATGTAATACATAGGGCCTCCGACATATTTTCCGTTACGCTTTACACGGTATTTTACACCAAGAACATTTTCGGCAAAAACTGTAGCCATGCCGAAAAATGCGGCTATCCACATCCAGAATACAGCTCCCGCACCGCCGAGTGCAATAGCGTTTGCAACACCGACAATATTTCCCGTACCGATAGAACCTGCAAGAGCCGTAGCCATGGCACGAAACGGAGATATTCCCGATTTTTTGTCTTTATTGTTTTTGCTGTCCATAAATGACAGGGCAGTTTTTTTCCACCATGTTTTAAAGCCCGTGAGCTGAAAAAATCTCAGCTTTACGGAAAAGAATATGCCTGTACCGACTAAAAACAGGAGCATGAAAGGTCCCCATACTATATTGTTTATGCAGGCGTTTATATTTTTTATCGTTTCCATATACGAACTCCCGAAAAATTATTTTAAGAGGTGCTGACAATGAAATTCAGAATAGGTCACGGTTATGATGTACATCAGTTAGTCGAGGGCAGAAAGCTCATAATAGGCGGCGTTGATATACCTTATGAAAAAGGTCTGCTCGGACATTCTGATGCAGATGTTCTTGTACACGCTGTAATAGACTCACTTTTTGGTGCGGCGGCTCTCGGAGATATCGGAACTCATTTCCCCGATACTTCACCCGACTATAAGGATGCTGACAGTATAGAACTTCTGAAAGCTTGCTGTAATATATTGTATGAAAAGGGGTATAGTGTATCGAATGTGGATGCAACAGTCATAGCACAAAAGCCCAAGCTAAAGCCATATATTGAGGATATGAGAAAAAATATGGCCGCCGCTATGGGCATTGATACGGATTGTGTGAGCGTCAAGGCAACTACTGAGGAAAAACTTGGATTTACCGGAAGAATGGAAGGTATCTCTGCTCATTGTGTCGCTCTGATAAATTGTGATTGATGTAAAGTCAAAAGACTTTACTTGTGCTATATTGTATTTTATTGCTTAGGTTATATTTATCATCAGTAATTTATTATAAATTCTTATATATTTCCCATAATAATATTTTTATGGAAAATACAGACAAAAATATTACCAAAAAATATTTTTTTGTATATTTTGTGACACCTGTTACTTGTTAAATTCTACAAAGTTGTACATATGATAGGTTTTTAGGTTGAAATAAATAGAACAATATGTTATAATTCTATTAATTAGTATGAGTTGGTATGCCTATATAATGGCTTTTAATATACTGGCTGTCTCCGGATTGCTTTGGAACGTAATTCTTTACGAAGAAAGGAGAGCTTAAAATATGAATGCGGAAACCAATATAAATAATATGAGTAAAGACAAGAATAAAAAGAAAAAACGCTCTCCCGGTCTTGTGGCGGGAATGATACTCGTTGTTCTTATTATAATACTTCTTATAACTTTGGCTATGTTCATGTCTTATGATGAAGTAACCAACGTTTTTCTTGCCGGTAAGCTTGATATTGTTCTTACTGAGGAAAAATGGGATAAGCTTCCTCCCGAGGAAAAAGAAAATATCGTTCCTAATGCCGAGCTTGACAAGGATCCTAAAATAATCAACAAGGAAGTTGATGCGGATGTCTTTTTAGAGGTGACTGTTCCTTATGTTACTCTCAAAATAGATGATAATGATACAAACAAAGGTCAGCTTCTTATAGGCGGCGGGAAGAATTGGACAACAGAAGGAGTTCCGGCAGGTTCTAAATATGAAGATGTTCCTTTATATAAGTTTATGATAAATACAGGAACTGCGGAAAGTCCCGTATATGAGTATAATACAGATTATAGCTCTCCGGCTCAGAAGGTCAATTCAGACTGGTATCTTATGCGTGGCAGTAATACTAATGTCGGTGATGATTATAATTATACGGAAAAAGATGAAACAAACCATACATATATATACAGATATGCATATGTGAGCACGGAACAGGATGGCACAATGAAAAATCCTTTGGAGATGCATCCGTTGATTCAGGGCGGAGAAACTCAGACTACATTGTTCGATAAAATAAAGCTGGTTAACTTCAGAGAAAATGACAGTGAATTTAAATTTGACAGAAACAGAGATTACAGTATTAAAGTAGAGTCATATGGTATACAGGCATATTTCCTTGCTGAAAATAATACCACAAAAACCAATCCCTATGATGTATGGAATATATTGAAAAATACCATAAATTGAAAGTGAGATGAGTCGGCTTGAAAAAAAAATCAAAAATAATACTTGTGGGCTCGCTGGCACTTAGCCTTATAATATCTCTTTTCGCTTTCAGTGCAACTATATCCTATCTTGCAGATTATGAGAGAAAGGATAATATCATCACAATAGGTGATGTAAAGATAGAAATAGACGAGGGTAAATATGAGGACAGTTCGACTGTTGCGGCAGGCTCAACTCTGCCTAAAGCTCCGAGTATAAAAAATAAAGGTATAAATGATACATATGTGTTTTTTAAGGTCGCTATACCTAAAAAGAAAGTAACACTTCTTTATGAACAGACTACAACAGATTCAAATAATGTAGAGCATAAGGAAGGTACTAAGTATTATGATAATCCTAAAGAGGCAGAACTGTTCAAAACTATTGCTGAAGGTGAGAATTCTGCAAGTGTTAGCAGAGCCGGATATAATAATGCCGGTGCTGCTTTGTCTGCACCGGATGTAATTGTCGGCTATAACAAGGGAGAATACCATTCGACAACACCTGAAAATTCAAAAGCAGGCTGGGTATATCTCGGTTCAAATCCGGATCAGGATATAGACAGTAAAAAATATGATGTCTATTATTTCGGATATAATAAAAAGCTTATTCCAGATCCGAAAACTCCTGTTGCACAGGGCGAGCCTGCACCTGTACCACCTCAGGATTACTGGACAACAACCCTTTTTGATCAGATACAGCTTAAAAGCTTTATTGACGAGGAACTTGGTGGAAAAATTAACACTGAAGTAAAGGTTCTTGTTGATGCTTATGGCATACAGGCTGATGATCTTGGCATAACTTTGTCTGAAGGTATTTTGAGTGATGATCAGGTAAAATCAGTGTTTGAAATAGTTCAAAGAAAGAGGGGAGTATCGTGATGGATAATAAGAAAAAAATCCTGTTTATCGGTGCTGCCGCAGGAGCTCTGGCTGTTGTTTCTCTTTCTGTCGGACTGACGCTTGCGTATCTTATGGATTCGGATAATAAAGAGAATACTGTTAAAGTAGGCTACGGCGATCAGCAGATATCCGAGAAGTTTTCCGAGCCGTCCATTCAGACTATGGAGAACACCACTGAGAAAAAAGTCAGCGTTGAAAACAAGAGCAGTGTGCCTGTTTTTGCAAGGGTATATATGAACTTTTCCGACAGTAGTGTTGCGGATAAGGCAAAAGTTACTTATAGTAATAATGGTACGGATAAGAAAGTTACTTGGGCACAGTTTCTTTTGAATATGGCTGCCGATGATAACGGTACAGACTGGAAGTATATACCCGAAACGGGTGAAGGAAGCGATGCTGAGCTCGGCGGCTACTTCTATTATACAAAGGCACTTGAAGTGGAAGATGATACAGCTACAACTGAAAACGAAAAACAGACTACAAATCTTATAGAACAGGTGTATGTTGATTTCAGAGATCCTGTCGGAGAAGGACAGCCTGAGGACAGCAATATAGACAAGATTCAGCCGTATGAGCTTATTGTTTACAGTGAGCTTGTGCAGACTGTCGAAACAGGTTCTGTTACATCTAACGGACAGACTGTTTACGGCTATGATTATAATAAACCGGAAGGTACTCCTGATGAATGGCGTAAAGCATGGAAGAGCTATCTTGCAAAGGACAAGAAGATAACACCAGCATCTTAAAAGTCAGGATTGTACACATTCTATGAATTTTCCGTGAACTTTAAAATGTATGCAATTGTGACACAAAGCTGTATTATTTTCGTAAAGAATTATAATTTGTATTACTTTTGTCTTATTTTCTTTTTTAGTGATTTGTTACAACAGTTAGTCATTTGTTTGTTAATTTTTATGTTTTTTTTTCATTCTATCTATTGACAACTATCGTCGAATGATATATAATACAGTCAACAGAGTTTTAAAACAAGTGCATTTCTACTAAAGAAAATAAGGGTGAGTCCATGAAAATCTTATCAGTAGTGATGAAAGCAATGGTCATCATTCTTTATTTTATAATTGCATTCCTTGTAATTACGATAATAGCAGTACTTGCATTTGGTATAAAGCTCTATGGTGTGCAAACCGGAAGTATGGAACCAACATGCACGATAGGTACACTGGTAGTTGTTCAACCTGTTGCTTTTGAGGATATACACGAGCAGGATATAATAACCTTTACTGTCGCAGAAAATACGATTGTAACCCACCGTGTTATCGGAATAGACAGGGAAAAACAACTGTTGGAAACCAAAGGCGATAACAACACTGTTGCTGATAGTTCACCTGTAAGCTATGGAAATGTTGTTGGAAAGGTCAGGTTTCAGATACCATATGCCGGATATATAATAGTACTAAGCAATACCCGTTTCGGAAGAATAATGCTCGGTATTATAATGTTCGGTCTGGTGGGAGCTTATATTCTCAAGAAGATATATTATCATATTCCTGAGGATGAAGCAGAAGATGAGTCTGAGGACGAAAACACCGATGGGGAAGATAAAACTTCTGAGAATGAAACCTATGACAATGAAAATGAGCCTGACGGTGACGCTCATAATGAGCAGAAAAAAGGTGAATTTGAAGCAGTGAAGGGAGTGGTAAGTTATCAAAAAAAAGATTGAGGCGAAGGAACAGGAAGGATCCAAAAAAATGCCGGTCGGAGCAAAGATATTCGATATCTGCTTTACAGTTTTTGTTTATCTTGTTGCGGCGGCAATAATTATCGGAGCTGTATTGTTTGCATTCAGTACACGCCCTGATAAGTCTCTTTTCGGTTACAGGTATTATAATGTATTGACAGGATCAATGTCACCTGTCTATAACGTCGGAGATATGATCTTCGTTAAGGTGTCGGATAAAGGTTCAGACATAAAAGTAGGCGATGTGATTACATTCAATCCGTCATTAGACAGCGATGCATACCTTACTCACCGTGTTACCGAAAAAATCGAAAATTACGAGGGCACCGGAAAAACCTGTTTCAGAACAAAGGGTGACGCCAATGATTCGGGCGACAGTTTCCTTATTGAAGAAGACAGAGTTGTTGGCAAGGTTACATTCGGAGTACCTGCATTAGGTTCTATAGTAACATTCGTAAAAGTAAGATGGTATCTGATAGTTCCGGTAATTATCATGATACTTGTATTCTTTAAGTTGCTCAAGAAATACTTCCTTATGGGTGCAGAGGATGATGATGAGGACGACCAAGGTGACAAGGACGGCAAGTCAGAGAAATCCGAAAGTGCCAAAAACGAGCCGGAAGAGGACGGCGGAGCAGTTGCGGAGGATAAAGCTCCCGACAATACAGAAACCGTGACTGACAGCGGCGAGGAACAGCCGAAGGACGACAAAGCAGAGGAAAGCACAGAAGCTGCTCCTGCTGAAAACAGCGAAGCTTGATCGTTACAAGGCAAAAGCGGAAAGACTGCAAAAGCAGAACAAATTCCGGATCATATGCTCCAAAGAGTGAGCATTGAGAATAAAAAACCCGAAAGGGAAAAATTTATTACAAAGGAGAAATAAAAAATGGCTAGCAATTCCAAAAAAAGACGCAGAGTGCTTGGTGTATCATGCATACTTGCAGCTCTCATTATCGCAAGCTCATCATTCGCATGGTTCACATCCAAAGATGAAGTTACCAACCGCTTGACGGCTAACGCTGACTATGGTGTAAGCATCGTCGAGTCCTTCGTTCCCCCGAAAAATATGCTTCCCGGTCAGGAAGTCAACAAAGACGTTTACGCTGTTAATACTGGTACCATTGAAGCATTTGTTAAGGAGAATGTAACTGGCGTTCTTAATTACACTTATGAGTCAAAGGTTAACACTTGGGACGCAGATTGTGTAGAGCTTACTCTCGAACAGGCAGCAGCTATTGAAGGTGCTACTACTCAGGATGGATTCAAGACAATGGAAGCAGGTGGCTATCTTGCATGGACAAATGCAGGAGCTAAAGCAGCTTCTGATTCATATTCAGTAGGAACTGACTCAGCTACTGTTGAAAACGTAACTCTTGATGCAACGTCAGACGGTACAAATAATCCTAAAACATTCACTGCAAAAGTTACTGTTGGTTCGGATGTATTTTATGCTGAAAATTCTGAGGATGGTGCAACTTTGTATACAGTTGATGGTAACAACGTCTATACCGCTGCAGGTAAGACTTTGAAGAAATCAACAAGCACAGCTGTGGATGCTCCAACACCAGGACCTCTTTATTCAGGCAGAACACAAGATATTACAGATCCTTGGTATCCCACTACAGAAGGTGTTTACATCTTCAGAAGAAGCATAAAGCATGATATGACTCAGAACAATAATCATCCAGCAGATGATGCTTTCACTTATGCAGGCTATTACTATGACGGTAACGGTAAGTATTATAAGATCGTGCTTGGCAGTGATGATTTCCGTTTCAATAATGGAACAACATACCAGTTTGATGTAGCTGCTCCTTATACTGCTCTCCGTGACGGTACTGGTGCTGCATTGACAATTGGTACTGCTGCTGGTGATGATATTGACCCTGAAACTGGTATCATCAACTCTGATATTCTCAAAGTCAGCTATGTTAAAGAGACAAAGGTTGACGACCAGGCTGTAACATTCAAATATGATTCTGCTGAAAAGCGTCTGGAAGTAAAATATACAGCAACAACAACCGATGATGGTACATATGATGCAAGTGCTGCTGCCGCTCGTGCAGAAGTTGATTATAAGAATGCTGAGAAGTTTAGCAATAGTGCTGACAAGTGGGCTACTCAGGCTGATGCAGAATATGACTATGTAAAGACTCTTGTTACAGAAACTAACAAGCTTTACAAAGCGGCAAGAGAGGCAAAAACTGCAGCTGATACGCTTGGTGATGCGTCTTCTGGAGCTGTAAAAGATAGAACTGATGCATGGGATGCGTTCGCTAATGCAGGCAAAGCTACTTCAGCAACAGAAGTCTTGAAAACAACACTCTCAGGATTAAATAGCACTGCTACGGCAGCTTCTGGTAATACAAGTATTAATCCTGCAAATACAGATTTCTTGCCTGCTAATGTTGCGTTAGCAGCTGCTGCTGTGACTGGAAGTGAACATACTTATCCGCAGGTTTATCAGAACTATACAGAGTTTGTTGCACTCTATAACAATATGTTTGACGGAGCTAATGGATATGTTAAGAAGATTCAGGATGCACTTGCTGCTCTGGAAGCTTTGAATGATGATACGAGTAAAACTCCTGAGGAGATGAAGACAGCTATTAATGATCAGCTTGAGATTATTAATTCCAACCTTGCTAAGTTGAAAGCTGATTTGGCAGCATATAAGCTGAAGTATGCTGATTTGATCAACCAAACTGCGTCTGATACTACTGTAGAGCTTGATACAACTGATGCTACTACTAATGGTCAGAAAGCAAAGATACAGTCCATACTTGATACTGTTAATGGTACAGTTACAACCAACAAGAATTCTGTAGATAGCACAGCTGCAACCTATATCACTAAGTTTACAGATTGGTATAATGCTAACAAGACTTTCACAGAAAAGAAGAATGCTTTTGGTGAAGCAATTACCAATTACAATACTGCTGTAGGTGATGATTCAAGCGGAGCAAAGCAGACATATGATGCGGCTGTTACGGCTGGAACAGGTGCTGCTGATAATCATGGAGAAACAATAGTACCCGTTTATTCTGCTGACAGTACTGATACTGATGGTACACCAAAGATTACTGCTACCTCTGATGATTATGCTACCTATGCAGTAGCCGATAAGACACTTCCAACTAAGGCTAATTATAATGTAAATCTGCATATTAGTGATGAGACAAAGGAAGTTGACACGGATAGTGATGGAGAACATTCACAGTCAGTTGAGGCTTGGGACACACTGAAAACTACCAAGAACCAAGCTTTGGCTACTGCAAGAGCTGCTTATGACGATGCCGTTGCAGCACTTGCTTCTGGTAGCACCATTAAGCTGTATGTAAACCTTGCTAACGATTATGATACTTATTGGAAGATTGATCCTGCTGATGCAACAGCTAATGGTTCTCAGGATGTTGACTTCTATCTGAAGAAGATTCTTGCTGCTGGCGAGACATCTCACAAGTTGATTGACAGTATCACATTTGCTGATACCGTTACCGCTAATGCTTATAAGAACCTTACCTTCGATCTGAATGTTGGTCTTGATTCTGCTCAGATTACTTATGCTGACGATCAGAGAACAATCAAGTCTGATGCAGTATCTACTTGGGCATTACAGCCGACACTTGCTAACGCTACAGATCTTAACACAACTGTAGATTGGGCTTAATCTAACTCCACAGCAACCTAACCGCAACTAAATAACTAACAGCCCCCGACACGCTGATAAAAACGGTGTGCCGGGACAGCTGAAAACCGAATACTAAATGAACAGCAGCCGCCCCCGGCAGACACGCTGAATAAGCTGCCTGCTCGGGGGTGGTGTTCATTTAATACAATGTGCAATAATGTGACCGCAAAAAGTGCCGAAAGTTGCTCAGTTACCCCCCTGAGCACCTTTCAGTGTTTTTTGTGACATATACAAAAAGGATGAACAACATGAACAAAGCATATAAATTCAGAATGTACCCTACCCCTCAACAATTAACCAAAATAGAAAAAACCTTTGACGGCGTGAGGTTTATATTTAACAAGATGCTCACTGACAAGCTGGCTTACTACAACGAAACCGGCAAGCAGCTTAAAAATACACCCGCACAGTATAAAACAGCGTTTCCGTGGCTCAGAGAGGTAGACAGCCTCGCTCTTGCCAATGCTCAGCTGAATTTGCAGGATGCCTATACAAGGTTTTTCAGAAACCCCGCAGCCGGCTTTCCGAAATTCAAATCAAAGAAACATTCCAGAAAAGCCTACACTACCAACTGCGTGAACGGAAATATTGTGATACGGGACGATGCTATAAAACTGCCGAAGATAGGCTTGGTGAAAATTAAACTGCACAGAACCATACCGGACAGCTACAAGCTGAAATCCGTGACCGTGAAATGCGACTTTAAAGGACGCTACTATGCGTGTGTGCTGTTTGAGTACGAGCCGCAGAAAACCGATGTCCTGCCGCAAAGCTGTATCGGCGTGGAATACTCCGACAAAGGTTTATTTACCGACAGCAACGGCAGAGAGATAGGCTATCCGCCGTACATTCAGAAAACTATTAAGGAAACACTGAATAAAGCACCTTTTACTGAGCAAAAAAGCAAATGACATGATTTTTTCACAAAGCAAACGGATTATAACCGAAAAATACCCTAAAAACACGCTATATCAGTGGTTTTTGAGGG
>Ga0256407_10002809_pt1 | contig 32305 bp, 22 predicted proteins | sample RumenRJG_04DNA_FD_193489 | JGI IMG/M metagenome (GOLD analysis project Ga0256407, IMG submission 193489) | Bovine rumen microbial communities from Lethbridge, Alberta, Canada - RJG_04 | ecosystem: Host-associated > Mammals > Digestive system > Stomach > Rumen | place: Canada: Alberta...
GCGATTTGCACCTGGGCTATCACAACCGGTTGGCTGAGTTCCGTAAGTGGGTGGACCTCATCAACGCCGAGCAACCCGACCTCATCCTCATTGGCGGCGACATCATCGACATCAGCGTGCGGCCTCTCATCGAAGAGAACATGGCCGCCGAGTTCCGTCGTTTGAAAGCCCCCGTCTATGCCTGTCTGGGCAATCACGAGTACTATAGTGGTGAGCCCCGCGCCCAACAGTTCTACCATGAGGCTGGCATCCATCTGCTGCGTGACACCTGCGTGACCGTCGGCGATGTGAGCATCATCGGGCGCGACGACCGCACCAACCCCCATCGCAAGAGCGTGGCCGAGCTGTCGCGGATGGCAGACCATACGAAATACACCATTCTGCTCGACCACCAGCCCTACCATCTCGACCGTACGGAGCATGCTGGCATTGATTTCCAGTTCAGCGGACATACCCACTACGGACAGGTATGGCCCATCTCATGGATTACCGACCGCGTCTATGAGTGTGCTTTCGGTCCTTACCAGCGCGGCAACACACGCTACTATGTCAGTTCGGGCATCGGCATCTGGGGCGGCAAGTTCCGCATCGGTACCCGCTCGGAGTACGTGGTGGCTACACTTTCCAATGAATAAGCCCCCCCACCAACTCCCCCGAGGGGGAGGGTGCCTGCAGGCTTGAGTGCTCTAGCTTGAAGTATAACCCAGCTCTCCCCCTCGGGGGAGTTGGTGGGGGCTTTAAGCCGACAGGTGTATTATGCATTATACATTATACATTATGCATTATGCATTAAGAATTATGCATTATTAAGAATCATTCCTTACGGCATGGGCAAGAGTCCTTCCCACTCCACATTCCATGTCCCGTCATTGGGGAAGCCGGGGTTGCGGCCTTGTGAACCGTCCCAGCCGGCACACATCATGGCCGCCGCCATGAGCAATCCGCCATTACCGGGCAGATAGAGTCGCAAGCGCTGGTCTTGGTAGTTATGTCCGTTGACGAGATAGGTGTTGGTGCGCAGAGGCAGCAGCAAGGCATCGACGGCTTTCTGGCGCTCTCCCAGGCGGGCGGCACACATGGCGGTCATGGGGAAATCCCAGCCCCAGGTCTTGTCCCAGTTCCAGTTGTCCCACACCCATTGGAGCGTGTTGCGCATGATGGCGGGATTAACTTGCGACCGACTGAAAGGCAAGACGCCCATAGCCCCGAGCACGGCGGGATGGTCGGAATACATGCGTAGCGTCTGATAGGTATTGGGCTCGCTTTCGGCAGCCAGGTAGAGGCTGTCTTTGTGGGCCAACGGCGCTATTTTCTGAATGATATCGTCCCACAGGGGCACGCGTCGCTTGCCCTCGCGCTCGCGCCATTGCTGGGCCATGAGCAGCGCACAATGCCAATACGACAACTCGAAAGGCGGATTGACGGTAGTGGCGGCAGGCAGCGTCTCCTGGGCGGCAATGCATCCGCGCAGCACATAACGGTCGTTCAGGGCATCGTATTCGGCGAAATCGGCCATGAACTCGGCCGTCTGCTCCACCAGTCCGCTATATTTCGAGACGTCGCTGGTGCCTTTGAGTCCGGCCCTCCGCAACAGTTCTGCCAAATAAATAAGGTGGGGCTGCTGCCAGATGAGGAAACTGCCCACGCTCGAGGGAGCCTCAACGGCGCCGGGGTCGGTCATCTTCATCCAGCGGAGGCCTTTGAAACCTTGTCTGCGGGCAATCTCACGGGCATTGGCGGCCGCCTTGAAATACCACGAGAGGCTGCGGTCGAGCAGTTCGGGATGGCCCCACAAGGCGAACTGTGCCTGATGCCACAGTATCATCTCGAGATGGAACTTGCCGAACCACGAGTTGTAGGTGAGACCCGTTTCCTGCGGAGGTGTGTCGCCGGCATCCTGAATGGCCATGAGATACTGGCTGAGCACGATGCGCCGCTCCAGTTCGCGGGCCCTCGGGTCGGTACATTTCGAGAAGTCGATGATGCCGCCCTCGTTCCAGTACCGATGCCAATAGTCCTTCGGCATGTCGGTGGTGGGGAGCGGGTTGCTCTTGCCATATTCCGCCAGCGCCTTGTCGTCGGCCGCATACTGGCACACGAAAGAGAACTCGCGTCCGCGGGGAATGAGCGTGAAGCGATGGGCCGACTGCTGTTGGAACTTGGCTTTTCCCTGCCAGCTGATGCGCACATAGTAGGTGGTGGCGTCGATCACACGACGCAGGAGCACGCTCTGCCGGCCACGCCCGACGATGGTAGTGGTGTGCAGCGGGTCGGCATCCCAACGGCAGCCATCATCGCTATGCACGCCGGTGGGATAAGGAAAGCGGAACACCAGGGGCAACTGCTTGGCAGCTTTGACCTTAGCCACAACCGCGTCGGCATCGGGCAGACAAGCCGTCTCTACCTCGTAGGAGACACCGCGGTAGGCAAAACGGCTCTTCACGAGACCATCCCAGAGCTCGAGTGTCTGGTCGATATCCTGTATGTCGGCTGCCGCGCCCTGCGGAAGGTCGAAGCCGATGGTGCCCAGGTGCAGGCGGTGGGGATTCACACGGTAGTAGTTGGCGGCATCTTTCTTGCGCCCATCTTCTTTTATCTGCACGGCATAAGGCTCCTGGCGGCCGCGGCCGAAGTCGTAGAGGCGCAGCGTCTCCTGGGTGGTCAGCTGCTGCTTGTTGGGAAACGAGTGCCAGCCCCAGTCGCTCATGGTGCCCAGGGGAATGCCGTTGCGGTAGGCCTCGGGGAATGTCTGCAGGCCGGTGGCGTCGACGGTGAAGGCAAAATGGCCGTTGCCCACGGAGAGCGAGGCCAGCGAGTCGATGGCGTTGACGTGCGGGTTGTTGCGGGTGAGCACTTGCCGACGGTCTATTTTGGCCAGGCCGACCACAGGAAGGAAGATGGTAATGAAAAGAAGCAGCTGTTTCATATTCTTAGTAGATGTGCATATTATTCTCGCAAAGATACAACTTTTTACCCACAATCTGCTCATTTTAAGCAAAAAAAGTGTAACTTTGACGCACTTTTACAATATTCCCCCGCATGGTGAAACACCTTCTGCTCATCATTCTGGCGCCGGTCCTGCTGCCACTCGCCGCCCTTGCCGCCGATACCGACTCGCTGCAAGAGCGTGCCGGCTACGTGCACCTGGTGATGGCCGAGGCCGTGCCGGGCGCCATACTCCACACCAACGACTACCTGAAGGGCGGCAACGACGAGGGGCGCACCATGAACCACTCGTTCGTAGGACGGCTGAAATACGCCTTCATGCGACCACAGAACACCCCAGAGGCCAGCATCTACAAAGGAGCCTACCAGGGCATCGGCGCCGCCTGGCACGAGTTCAATCCGCAGCTGAGCAACCCGCTGTCGGTCTATATCTTCCAGGGGGCCCGCATCGCCACCATCACCCGGCAGTTGTCGCTCAACTACGAATGGAACCTGGGACTGACCTGCGGCTGGAAGCCTTACGACAAAGAGACGAATCCCGACAACAAGGTGATAGGCTCGAGGGTGACGGCCTATATCGATACCGACTTCTATCTGAACTGGCGGCTGAGCCGTGAGCTGGACCTCAACGCGGGCGTCTCGCTCACCCACTTCTCCAACGGCAACACCAAGATACCCAACTCAGGACTCAACGTGGCCGGCGCTAAGGTGGGACTGGCCTATTACTTCAACCGCGGGCACGAGGCGGCGCCCACCCCGCAGGCCGTGCCTGCCTTCGACCGCCACATCAGCTACGACCTGGTGGTCTACGGGGCCTGGAAGCGCATGGGCTTCTATGGCAAGGAAGGTCCCACGGCCGTTCCGGGCAGCTTTGCCGTCGTGGGCTTCAACTTCAATCCCCTCTACAACATCAGCTACTGGCTGAATGCGGGCGTCTCGCTCGACGGCATCTACGACCACAGCGTCAACATCCGCTACAACGAATATACCGACGAGACGATCTATCCAGCCACCAGCAAGCAGATGGCCCTCGGCCTGTCGGCACGGGCAGAGTTCGTGATGCCCTACTTCACCATCAACCTGGGCATCGGCCACCACGTGGTCAATGCCGACCGCCATCTGGACGGCTGGTACGAGGTGCTCGCCCTGAAGCTCAACCTCAGCCGCCGCACCTTCGTCCACATCGGCTACAGCCTGAACGACTTCAAGAATCCCAACAACCTGATGCTCGGCATGGGCCTGCGCTTCAACAGCAAGCGCAAGAGCCTCTAGTTTTGCAAAGCAGAAATGACATTTGGACAAATCACGGGCCGTCAGACTTTCAAAAATCTTAATTTTTTAAAAATCAACACGATAAATATCATCATTTATTCGTTATTTACGATAAATGGCAGTAATTTTGCACTCACAAACGAAAGTAAGGTATCAAAAAATTGTTTTTAAAATAGATTTAAATTATGAAGATTGAAAAAATTCACGCAAGAGAGATTCTCGACTCAAGAGGTAATCCTACCGTCGAGGTTGACGTAGTATTGGAAAATGGTGTGATGGGCCGCGCTGCCGTTCCATCAGGAGCTTCTACCGGTGAGAACGAGGCCCTGGAGCTTCGCGACGGCGACAAAGGCCGTTATCTCGGTAAAGGTACTTTGAAGGCTGTTGAGAACGTAAACACCATCATTGCTCCCGCATTGGTAGGTGACTGCGTGCTCGACCAGCGTGCACTCGACTATAAGATGCTGGCTCTCGACGGCACTCCCACCAAGAGCAAGCTCGGTGCCAATGCTATCCTCGGCGTTTCTCTGGCTGCTGCCAAGGCTGCTGCCAACGCTCTGGGTCTGCCTCTCTATCGCTATATCGGTGGTTGCAACACCTACACCATGCCTGTTCCTATGATGAACATCATCAACGGTGGTTCTCACTCTGACGCTCCCATCGCTTTCCAGGAGTTCATGATCCGTCCGGTATCTGCTCCTTCTATCCGCGAGGCTGTGCGCGTAGGTGCTGAGGTGTTCCACAACCTGGCCAAGCTGCTCAAGGCCCGTGGCCTCTCTACCGCTGTAGGTGACGAGGGTGGTTTCGCTCCCGCACTCGATGGCATCGAGGACGCTCTGCAGATTATCTGCGACGCTATCAAGGCTGCCGGTTACGAGCCGGGCAAGGACGTGAAGATTGCTATGGACTGCGCTGCCTCTGAGTTCGCCGTACAGGAGAATGGCGAGTGGTTCTACGACTACAAGCAGCTGAAGAACGGCAAGAAGAAGGATCCCAACGGCAAGAAGCTCTCTGCCGACGAGCAGATTGCCTTCCTGGAGCACCTCATCGACACTTATCCTATCGACTCTATCGAGGACGGTCTCGACGAGAACGACTGGGAGAACTGGGTGAAGCTGACCGAGAAGGTAGGCAAGAAGTGCCAGTTGGTAGGCGACGACCTCTTCGTGACCAACACCAAGTTCCTGCAGAAGGGTATCGAGATGGGCGCTGCCAACTCTATCCTCATCAAGGTGAACCAGATTGGTTCGCTCACCGAGACTCTCGAGGCCATCGAGATGGCTCACCGTCACGGCTACACCACCGTTACCTCGCACCGTTCGGGTGAGACAGAGGATGCCACCATCGCCGACATCGCCGTAGCTACCAACAGTGGTCAGATCAAGACTGGTTCGCTCAGCCGCACCGACCGTATGGCTAAGTACAACCAGCTCATCCGCATCGAGGAAGAGCTTGGCGCTACCAGCCGCTACGCTTACAAGAAGCTGAAATAAGCATCTCAAGCTAACAACATAAGTAAAGGCAACCTTCCTGCTCTGGAAGGTTGCCTTTCTTTTTGGGGGGAAGCTATCGTATCACTTCACGATGACTTTCTTGCCATTTCTGATGTAGATCCCAGGTTATTTGGAGAAGATGGTAAGGGCAGATGTCGGAAGACTGCTCTTTACATTGACCTGTATCTTTCCGCCTTTCTGACTGCTGCGTACGACCAGCATGGCACGTCCCTTCCACGTTGTCACTCTCGGTGAAGTGTATGGTTCACGGTCTTTCATGTCGGCAGAGCCAAACGACAACAGCTGTCCCTGACCTTTCACGAAAGCTTCGCAAGGAATGGCAGCCTCAGGACAGACGTTCCCTTTGCTGTCAACAACATCTACGATGACAAAGGCAAGGTCCTGACCGTCGGCCTTCACAATCTTCTTGTCGGCAGTGAGTCGCAGACGGGCGGGTTCACCGGCCGTATTGAGCGTGACGCTCTTACCATCGGCTTCTGCCCGCAGTGTTCCTGCCTCGTAGGGTACATGAAATACGGCTTTGAATTGTGTGTCACGGCCGACTTTCTCCTTACCAATCTGCTTGTCGTTCAGATAGAGTGTCACCTCAGGGGCCTTCGTGTAGACCTCCACATCGACGGTCTTGCCTTCCCATCCCGGCCATGTCCACGACTCCCAAGTGGGCCATACGCTCCACATGGTCTCCTTGATGTTTCCATGGTAGCCGTTGGGTTCTTTCACTGCCATATAGAGACCAGGCTTGTTGCTCCAAAGCATCTCGCGATAGTGGCTGATGGGCTTGCGCCAGCCCGTTACGTCGACATCGCCGCAGTAGGCGCCGTGCCAGTCGGGTTGTCCGCCAGGCGCAAAGCTCTCACCCGGACGCTCGCCCTCGTAATAGTAGCGGCCTATGCCCGACTCACCGAGATAGTCGAGTCCTGTCCACACGATATCTCCCACAATATAGGGGAAGTCGTTCACGTATGCCCAGTTGTTGAAGGCATCGCGCGGATAGCTCTCCGTCTGCCACATGATGCGTTTCGGGTCACGCTGGTGGTCGGTAGCATGCTTGAAGATCATATAGTTATAGCCCACCACATCGAGCACTTCTGCATGGGGGTCGTAGATTTCCCAGTCGCGGTCCCATGCACAGAGCGCCTCGGTGACAGGACGAGTGTTGTCTACTTCCAAAATGGCACGTTTCAGCTGACGTGCGGTAGTGATGACACGGATATCCTTGCGTTCGATGACTTCGTTACCGATGCTCCAGCTGATGATGCTGGGGTGATTGCGGTCGCGCAGCACCATGGCGTGGGTGTCCTCGCGATAACATGAGTCGATGAGAGTGGAGTAGTCATGAGGGTTCTTCTGAGTGCGCCAGCCATCGAAAGCCTCGTCGATGACAAGCATACCGATGGAGTCGCAAGCGTCGAGGAATGCGCGGGTGCTAGGGTTATGGCTGGTGCGGATGAGGTTGAAACCAGCATCCTTCATCAGGCATACCTTGCGAATCTCTGCGGCATCGAATGCCATAGAACCAAGAATTCCGTCATCGTGATGCACACAGGCACCGTTGATGAGTACGGGCTGACCATTGAGCACAAAACCTTTCACGGCATCGAACGAGAACGAGCGGATGCCGTATTTCGTGGAGAGTTGAGTGTGGAGAGTTGAGAGCTGGGCTTTTCCATGTTGTACTGCCTTCTTGCCCGTGAGTTTCACTTTGGTACTATAGAGAAACGGATCGTCAGGTGACCATAGACGAGGATTCGGAACGCTGAAACTAAAGTCGACCTTTGCGCACTCACCAGCCTTTACTCTAATGTCTCTTTGCTGGCCGTCGACCTCGACAACACCTTGTTGTTCCTGATCAGATTCGTTGGTGACAGTCACTTCAACTTTGACGGTGGCTTTGTCGGCTTTCACATCGGGCGTTGTGACAAACACGCCATTCTCGGCGATGTGCAGGGCGGGCATCGTCAGCAGCCACACGTGGCGGTAGATGCCTGAGCCAGAGTACCAGCGGCAGTTGGGCTGCTCGGAATTGTTCACTTTCACGAGTACCTCGTTAGCTCGCTTGTCTTTAAAAAGATATGGTGTCACATCGATGGTAAATGGCGTGTAGCCGTAGCCATGCTGTCCTGCTTTCTGTCCGTTGACAAATACTTCAGCCTTCTGATAAACACCTTCAAAGTGGAGCTTCACAATCTCAGCGTCAGGTGTCTTGAAACTCTTTTTATACTCACCTTTTCCGGCATGATACCAGCCTCCGCCAGTGCCCGTAGCACCCGTTTCGGGGTCGGAAACTGTAAATATATCCCAGTCGTGAGGCAAATCAACAGTCGTGGTTTTGCCATCGTGTGTGAACTGCCAGCCATGGTCAAAAAGTTGTTTAGTCTGTGCCATGGTGCCTATCCATGTGCATAGCACCATTAAAAACATCATCGGTCGTTTCATACTTTCTCGTTTCATTCTTTGATAATAGTTTGTGCAAAGTTACAAAAAAAACAGATACTGCCGTAGTATCTGCCCAGAAATAAGTTGATATTTTATAGATCACCCTTAGCAATATTCATAAAAACGGATGACACAAACAATAGTTCTTTCCACTTCACCTTTCGGAGTAAAAGTAATGTGGAGGTAGAATTGACGTTTGAACATCACTGAATGCCTCTGATGATATCATATTTTTATTATTCGCTAGATTTACCATAGTATTGTGTACGGCTTTCCGCAATACATCGCAAAGATGCAGTTTTATTTCGTTCCTGCAAAATATTTTCCATATAAAATGGAACGTTCTATTCCCCTAATATCAAAGGGATAGATGTTCCGATTTTCTTTTCCCATAGACTCTCAAACTCACTCTTACTAATATGCTTATAACAAAACTTTGAATAATCATCTAACGATAAATCCTCATCACACCAAAAACCTAAGTTATTTTTGTAAGGGGCTTTAAAAATCAGTTGTTTTTCAGCATTTAAACCGATTTCTCTACACGTTAAACCCTTTTCTTCGTCATATTCAACATACCAATATTCAACAGCATCAATGATACCACTGCTGTAATCAGGATTCGTTCTTGGCAATATTTTACATAAAAAATTCGATACTAGCCCCCCTATCCTATTCCAACAATTATGCTTGGCATAGAACTCTTGTTTTTTAAAATTACTCTTTTCTGAAAAACAAATATAAACCATAATCCTATCTCATTTATTGATGCCAAAGTTACGAAAAAATATTCATTCCTCCAAACTATTTGTAAACAAAAGCGAAGCCCGAGCACTCTTGATTTCCGCTAAACGGATCAACAGAACCGTCCCCCTGATCCACTCGTCCATTTTTTAGTGGGCACTAGTGGTATCGATTATCTTTCGGACATAGATAAACTAAGTCCCTACAGCATATGGGTGGGCGCAAATCTTAAATGGAACATAAGCTAATAAAACTGGTACTAATTTTATGCTTCGAAGTATCTTGTACCCATATATGTCCCTTAAAAAGGGAATTCTCTGCAGTACCTTTTATCTCTGATTCGATGGTCACAGTCATCGAATATAACTCGTTTTTATATCTATATTCATTTTCGCTATAAGATTCTAAATGCATCTTTTGAACCGTCCCATCAATACAAATGAAAGCATATTCACCCATGTCGTTTATTAAAAGATACTTACTTTTTTCCTTATCTTTTAATGACTTATAGAAAGCACACATTCCTCCGTCTATTTCATCAGGTATACTATCGAAAGTATTAATAGCAAGTGAACTACGTTGCGTACAAGAACTTTGACTTACACAACATAACCCTAAGGTCAAGAGAACCAATAGATTGATGAGTTTCATATGCATATAATAATATAATGATTTTACTGAAAAACGTTATTTCTATTTGTTTATTGTGCAATACTATTTTGGAACCGAAATATGAATATAAGCAACTTCTCACCAGTTTCTCTTCTCTTCGATGAGCTGCATTAGTTCTTCTTTGAATTCAGAAAGACCTGTTTCATGAAGTATCTGCTCAAAAGCATTAAAAATGTCTTCGCGCTCTTCTGTCTCTATGAAAGATGTCCGACGATCAAGTTTGTTGAACCCATCTACATAGTCAATGGTTATGCGCTTGACAGCAGATAAATCCAACTCCGCATGGCTCGCCTCTTCTATCATCCTGCGACGCGTTTCTTTCCATAGGGCAACAGATTTGGTATATTTTGACTTGGGAACGAACTCACTTCCATCCCAATGGCGCAGAGGATTGTTCAGGTTCTCATGAAGCCATTCATCAGAACGTAGTTTTAAGACTTGCAAGTCTTGAATATTTCCCTTATACAATTTCTTTATTGTCTTTCCCGCTTCAGCCGGGACGCTCTCAAGCCAAAGGTTTCTCAGTTCCGGAAGATACTCAGGAAGGGGAAAATCATCAGCAGTGAAACCAAACAAATCACCCATCGACAGTGTCTCCAATTCGCGAAGATTCGAAATCTCAGCCACGTCGTGAATATAACCTGGTTTTCCTGCCAAACCTAACCACATAAGGTCAGGATATCGCAACGAAATGCCTTTCAAATTAAAATCCTGAATACCTGTGAGTCGTAAGTTGGTCAACCTGCTCAAGCCTACATCCGGAAGGAAATCATCATGCAGCTCCACCCGAAGAATCATATAATAACCATCGTTAGGAGAATGGACACGAAGGTTAGGTGACAATTTCCCTCTTAGCGCCAGGTTACTGACACTTGAAGGCAACAGAATGCTCTCAACGTCCTCGCCGCTGATTTCCACCTCCTCGAGATGTGTACGGCTAAGGTCTAACTCTCGCCGATGGCAATGATCCCATATTAACTCCCGGATGAGGTACCGACGTTCCAAAAAGGGTATCAGTTGTGGATAATCTTTAGTGGTATTGACTCTTCCCAATCCAGGGAGCTTGTCAAATTCCGAAAAATCAGAAACAGCACCAAGTATGTCATCAAACAGTTCATAAAGATTCTTCTTTACTTCTTTGCCAGCAACGATAGTGGTTTCATTCCATTTTGTGTGTGCTTCTCTGAAGGCTTTCACCTGGTCCTTAGGAAGCTTTTCCCATTTTTCCGTCCATTTCTGTTGGTTTCCGTTGGGCCAGTTGCCATAACTTTTGCATTCTTCAAATGGCCTTACAACCATGTTGCCGACCCTCTTTGCATGAGATGGGAAAAAATTGATGGGTGCCCAGCATTGGTTGGTTTTGTTATTCCACAAATGGTGATTCAAGCGAAGATAAGACATCTTTTTGAGATGCTTTTCCTCAGGAATCTTCTCACTCCAGTAATCCAAGTCTATATAAACTGCATTTTCCTCTCCTATTTGCACAATCTGAAAGGCAAACCACTTCCCTGTCTCCCTTTCTTGGAGAGTATACACATCTCCTATTTGCAAAGATGCCTTTTTCATGTTGAGTTTGTTGATTATTAGTTTCTAGATTCCGATTTATCTGTTTATTATTCTTCGCTAGTGCTTACACCTAATATATATGAGAAGGCGCTGGCGACTCTGCCATCAGACCGCCGTAGGGATAATAGTGGTTCACCTGCTCCACCTGTCCGCCGGCGTTGGCCACCACGCGGTTGTTGCCCAGATGGTCCTGCAAGTAGAAATGATACACCGGCTGGCTGCTGCTGTCAAAAGTAATATATCCGTCCTCTATGAGAATCGTCTTCAACGTGCCGTTCTCGTAAACGTAGTTGCCGGAATAATCGGTAACGTCTGTATAGGGAATCTCCTCCTCTTCCTCAACAAGCTCCTTTTCTTCCTCCTCATCGCCCACCGACATCAGATGGGTATCAGGAAGACAAAAACCAGTCAATTCCTCCTCATCATCTCCAGGAATCTCTGTTAATTCCTCACCGACAAAATAACCCTTGCGGAGCAACGTCCCCGCAGCATCATACGTATAGTGGATATAAGAACCGTCCATAAACATGATTTCTTTGGGCAAATTTAGGAAATTATACGTAATACGCGAAATAATCATTTCTGCAGCATGTAAAGAGATTAAGGAACTTCCTATTCATATGCATCATAATGCAATCTTAGATACTTGATCATTTTATAGTCTTTGTCATAAAGGAACGAGGACATCAACCTAATATCATCTTCTCTATTTCTATAATCATCTTTTACAATATATAAACTCGACTCATACAAATCTCCATTTATAGCAGATTCATATTTTTTATAAAATTTGTAGGGAGATTTTTTTGTATTCCCAACATATAAAACATATTCATTTGAATTAATTTGATTTGGCGGAATCCTAATTACAGTATCACGCTTGTTAGACAAGTAAATAATCTTTTGACCACCATAATAATTCTTATAATACTCGCCTTTTTTAAGAAACAGAGTATCAATATATGTATTTACCTGACCATTATTCTCTGTATAAAAAATAAGGAGATTTTTCTTTTTGATAAACTTTATGCTTCTTCGAGATTCCAGCACTTGAGTATCTTGATTGCATGAAACAATAAATAGCATTGCACTCATATATATAGTGACAAACAATAAGCTTTTAATAGTTTTTTTCATAGAATTCCATCCTTTCGTTAATAATATCATTTAATTTAGTATTATTTTGAGTTAGTTGCTTCCTTACGGTATGATATAGTTTTCCTCCTTTATGTTCTTTTTGAGTGACTATATCATGATGTTCAGATTTTACGCTCGTTTTACTTAACAGCTCATCTACAGCATTTATACCACCCTCATTGTAAGATGCCACTATTTTGTCAAGCAAATATCCATGACCGGTTAATTCATGTGAAATAGTTTCAATTAACTCATTAATATTTTGATTAATAACATCAAGACTCAATACTATATTCAATCGGCCATCAATTATCTTTACGTCAAAAGATCCATTTCTATTACCCATATGAATATGTTGGTCGGTAGGATCTTTAAGATTGTATTGCTCAATTCTAAAAACGTGATCAGAATATTTCCCTGAACCTTTAACCCCATATTGACTCTTTCCTTCAGGAATAAAAGATGCAACAAACATGTTACCATAATCAGTTTTCCCAAACTCTTTCATTGCAGCTATTACTTTTGCATTGCTATAGCAACGAAAGCCGACAGCTGCCCCAGAATTATCTGTTGAATTAAAAAGTATAGGAATAATGTCCCTCCCATCCGGATCAAATGCATTAATCGGATTATTTCCACAATACACATACGGACTGATATTATAGTACTTCTCACACAGCGGATCCATGGTTCCCCACACAGTAAGTGCCCCATCATAGTGCCTTGCGCCATAGTCATACCAGTCGAGGCCGAGCATGCGGTCCAGCTCCTTGCCGTTGTACTTATACCGCTGTACATCGCCGCCCGTCGACTCTGCCATCAGACCGCCGTAGGGATAGTAGTGGTTCACCTGCTCCACCTCTCCGCTGACGTTGGCCACCACGCGGTTGTTGCCCAGATGGTCTTTCAGGTAGAAATGATACACCGGCTGGCTGCTGTCGAATGTAATATATCCACCCTCTACGAGAATCCTCCTCAACGTGCCGTTCTCGTAGATGCAGTTGCCGCAATAGTCGATAACGTCTGTATAGAGAATTTCCTCCTCCACCTCTATCTGTTCTAAATCTTCCTCAATGGGCTCATCGTTAGACATCAGCTGAGCCATGGGATTGATTGATTCTTCCTCTGTATACTCAATGTCGGGAATCTCTATAGGCTCTTCGTCTAAGAGTTCCAGTTCCTCACCGACATAATAACCCTTGCGGAGCAACGTCCCCGCAGCATCATAGGTGTAGTGGATATAAGAACCGTCCATAAACATAATTTCTTTGGGCAAATTTAGCAAATTATACGTAATACACGAAATTTTCTTGTTCAAATCTTTCGTCAGGATAATATTCTTTCTATTAATCTGCTCGATTCTCAGATCTTTGCCGTATCTTTTTAATTGTTCTTAAGTCATCTCCGTCATATATTTCTTTGAAGACCCTCTTTCCATTATTCTCATATATATATAAATTTCCATGGCGGAAAATAATCCTTTTATTCTTGAGGAAAATAGGTTTAATGATTTTACTCTTAATCTCTTGAATGCTGTCTAAAGGTGGAATATAACTGAAAGATAGGTTTTGAACAATACTTTCAATTGAATCATTGTCCAAATCTATCCCTAATTCATTAATCTCTGATGGCCATAATCGTATGGCTATTGCAATACTGTCACCCGCGGGGATGATGCCGTTTTTTATACTACTTTTGGGAGGATGTTGTGTACAATCTGTATCAGCAAATCTATTCTTATAACAAATCCTTATTTTAGAATTATTTTCATCAGCAAGTGAAGAATACAATGAGGAAGCACATGGAAATAAAACAGAATGATTGGTAGAGTTCTTTACGACAAACGCGAGCAACAAACACCTTGTATATGACAATTCCCCAAAATACTTCTTATACCCTTTAGGATAATTGTCACTTGCCAAAAAAAGTCTCATAGAAACTTCTTCCTTATTGACATCTACATTTTGCTCACATGCAGTGAATAATAATATTAGTATAAGAGATACTATGTTAGTTAACTTCTTTTTCATCATATTCATTTGTTGTGGTTAAGTGGGAACGTTTTTTAATAATTCTCCATAAAATCAGTCTTAATAGCAGCACTAAAACCAATACTTTTATATAAAAGAAACATTAATTTATTCATAGATTTACTTGTTTAAGTGATACAAAAAAATCTAAGGGACAAGTCTTGATTTTTCTTCCAAATAGTTCATTCCACCGCTCCTTTCGGAGCACAAGAATGTCAAGAGAGAATTGGCCATTCCGCTCTTGCCGAACGGAAACGCCATCGTTCTAACACCGCCGCATGCCTCAGACGATATTATATTTATGTATATAGATTGGTCTGCCATAGTATCGCGTGCGGTTTTCCGTAACACAGGGCAAAGATACAACTTTTTTGCGGATGCTTCCTCATTTATTCAAAATAAAGTTGTATCTTTGCCCACATGAAAGATATATGTTGTATAGGGCATATTACGCTCGACAAGATTATTACGCCCGAACATGAGTTTGAGCAGAACGGCGGCACATCGTTCTATTTTGCCTACGGCATGAACCAACTGCCGCCGAAAGTGAGTTTCCAGCTGGTCACGGCCATGGCCGGGAAAGACATGAAGGCTGTCGACGACATGCGGCGCGCGGGCATTGATGTGATTTGCCACCAAAGCCGCGAGACCGTATTCTTTGAAAACAAATACGGGCACAACCAGAACAACCGCACTCAGAAGGTGCGCGCCAAGGCCGACCCGTTCACGGTGAGCCAGCTGCAAGGACTGGAGGCACGCGTGTTTCATCTGGGCACACTGCTGGCCGACGACTTCTCGCCCGAGGCCGTGAAGTATCTTTCTGAGCGCGGCCGCGTGAGCATCGACGTGCAGGGCTATCTGCGCGAGGTGCGCGGCGAGGACGTGTTTGCCATCGACTGGCGCGACAAGCTGGCCGTGCTGAAGCATACCGACATACTGAAACTCAACGAACACGAGATGGAGGTGGTTACGGGACTGACCAATCCGCGCGAGGTGGCACGGCGCATTGCCGACTGGGGCGTGCGCGAGGTGGTCATCACGCTGGGCAGCTATGGCTCGCTCATCTATGCCGACGGCCGCTACTACGAGATACCGGCATACACGCCACGGCAGGCTGTTGACGCCACGGGTTGCGGCGACACCTATTCTACGGGCTATCTGTATTGTCGCGCCCAAGGCATGAACTATCTGGAGAGCGGTAAGTTTGCCGCAGCCATGTGTACCCTGAAACTGGAGCACAGCGGACCCTTCGACGGTTCCATCGACGACATCCAGCGGCTGGTGAACGCCGGATAGGCAATTCTTCTTTCAACCCCATTCACCCCAACAACAGTTGCAAGGGCTACTATGTCCGTACAGTCATCCATTCAGTCACTCATGCAGCAACGGTTGCTGCTCCAGCTGGAGTATGAAACCGAGAAAGAGGCTTTCCGCAAACAGACCGAGACCATCGGACTGGCGCGGAAGGTGAAGCGCGGTGACGCCTGGTGGCCCGTGAAGACAGGCAAGAGCTACTATAACTCGATGAACCAGCTGGCACTGGAGATTCACCGTACGGCCGACGACGACATTGAGCACAACTTTGAGTATGGCAGGCCGGTGCGATTCTTCACCAGCCGGACCGACAGCCCCATCAAATACTTCAACTTCACGGCCACGGTGAGCTATGTCGACGGCGACCGCATGGTGGCCATCGTGCCCGACAACAACCGCCTGCTGGAATTGCAGAATGCCGAAGGGCTGGGAGTGCAACTGTTTTTCGACGAGACCAGCTACCGCCTGATGTTCGAGGGCCTGGACCGTGTCATCAAGGCACGCGGCAACCGGCTGGCCGAACTGCGCGACTTGTTCTACTCGCACCGCCCCTTAGGCCACTATACGTTTGCGCCCATGGCTTTTCCCTACCTGAACAAGACGCAGGAAGAGGCGGTGAACGAAGTGCTGCGCGCCAAGGATGTGGCCATTGTGCACGGACCGCCGGGCACAGGCAAGACCACCACTCTGGTAGAGGCCATCAACGAGACGCTGATGCGCGAGAGCCAGGTGCTGGTGTGCGCACAAAGCAACATGGCTGTGGACTGGATTTCCGAGAAGCTGGTCGACCGCGGCATTCCCGTGCTGCGCATCGGCAACCCCACGCGCGTGAACGACAAGATGCTCAGCTTTACTTATGAGCGTCGATTCGAGGCACATCCCGACTATCCACAGTTGTGGAGCATACGCAAGGCGCTGCGCGAACTGCGCCAGCACCGCAAGCGCGGCGACTCGTCGTATCACCAGAAGACCGAGCGACTGAAAAGCCGAGCCACCGAACTGGAGGTGCGCATCAACAGCGATCTCTTTGGCGAGGCACGCGTCATTGCCTGCACGCTGACGGGCTCTGCCCACCGTCTGTTGCAGGGACAGAAATACAATACCTTATTTATAGATGAGGCCGCGCAGGCGCTCGAAGCGGCCTGCTGGATACCGATGCGCAAAGTGTCGCGCGTGGTGCTGGCCGGCGACCACTGTCAGCTGCCGCCCACGGTGAAGAGCATTGCCGCCCTGAAAGCCGGTCTGGGCAAGACGCTCATGGAGCGCATCGTGGAGAACCATCCCGACGAGGTGAGCCTGCTGAAGATACAATACCGCATGAACGAACAGATTATGCGGTTCTCCAGCGACTGGTTCTACCACGGACAGGTGGAGAGTGCGCCGTCGGTGAGACACCGTGGCATATTGGACTACGACATCCCCATAGAGTGGAGGCAGGCCTCTATCGACGACGAGGGCACGCCGCCCGCCGAGGAGTTTGTGGGCGAGAGCTTCGGGCGCATCAACAAAACCGAGGCCCAGCTGACGCTCGACACGCTGCAGCAGTATTTCGAGAAGATTGGCAAACAGCGCGTGCTGGACGAGCGCATCGACGTTGGTGTCATCTCGCCCTACCGTGCCCAAGTGCAATATCTGCGGCAGCAGCTCCGCAAGCGCGAGTTCTTCAAGCCCTTCCGCCACCTCATCAGCGTCAACACCGTGGATGGTTTCCAGGGACAGGAGCGCGACATCATCGTCATCTCGCTGGTGCGCAGCAACGACGAAGGACAAATTGGTTTCCTTCGCGACCTGCGCCGCATGAACGTGGCCATCACGCGAGCCCGCATGAAGCTCATCATCATGGGCAACGCCTCAACCATGACGCGCCATCCCTTCTACCGCAAGCTGTACGAATATGTGCAGAGCCTGAACCGTGACGGACTAGACGGCATGCCGGAAACCGCCGTTTCCGACTGACCTCCGTTGCTACCACGAGTGCTTGCTCACCCAGTCGGGCTCGTCGAAACTCTGCCTTCCTATAGCCAACGGGATAGCCACCACAAGCGCCAACGATGCTATCTCGCCCACAATTAGTCCCGACGACTTGCCGCTTCGGAATCCGAAACATTGCTTTCCACCCAGGGCATGCGGAAAGAACGTGCGCAATGCGCCATCCTTGCCGACACCCTCCGAGCCACCCACGACGATTGACGAGACATAGTCAGTCACATAGGCGCGCACCGGCTGGCTGCCATCCTCGTTGAGACTATACTGCACATCAGCCGCCAGCGTCAGCGGAGAAGCCTCCGCCGCATATGTTCTGCTGTCACCCTTCTTGAACTTTTTGCTGCTGCCGGTGTCCGTCGCTACGCCTGCCGCCGTCGAGGGCGAGAGGAAAGCACCAAGGCACTTGCTGCTGAACAACGAGCCGTCGCTGCCCACGCGTATCATATCCTTGCGCATCAGCTGCGGCAACCGGCGCCATTCATACACCACAGCCGTTCCGTGCGGCGCCACCGGTAGTATGCGACGGTCGTAAACCGTCTGGCTGTCTGTGTGCGACTCGCCGCTGATCCATGCCACATGACGGGTGTCATGCTCCACCGTTCCGTAGCCTTGGGTGTGGGTCTCGGTATGCGACGAAGGCAGGAACATGGTTGCCGACAGTCCGTTTACCCAGGCAAAAGAGCGGCCACGGTCGACGAAGACCACATCATCAGTCAGATTCTCCACCTCTACTATGGCATGTCCGGCGGGCGACAACACTAGTCGCACTTCCACATTCCCGTCGTGAAAGACTTCGCTCCCTGTACCCGACATGTAACAATAAACACCCACACGGCGGGCAGAGGCTGCGGGGTGAGCACCAAGAACAACCACAAACAATAAAATCAGCCTGACGAACCGGCTTGTCAATAGTGTTTTGCTCATACCTATTTCTGTTTTGTTTCAATTATCTTACTGCAAAAGTACACATCTCTCGCGACATCTGTGGAGGAAATTCCCTATGCGTGATAGGGAAAAGCCTATGTTTTTGCTTCCCCCTTGCAATCGTCGGAAAAGAAAAGCAAAAGCAGTCTTTGCGTCAATAGCAAGTAGCGACAGGGCGGTTTGCAAGCCTGTTCATGCCATAACAGCATCTTTTGCAACGCAAACGGCATCTTTTGCAACGCAAAATGCAAACAAAACTTAACATACGGCACAAACTAATTAATTTTCTTTAATAACTAAAACTTTTAGTTGCATATAACTATATTTTTTAGTTACTTTGTGGTCAGATATTGATTTGACACGCATCGACGAAGACAAAACCAAGAACGAATAACAACAAGGAAAGATGAAGAAACTGACAAATAAGGAAAAAGAGATTATGGAGCTCTATTGGCAGCACGGACCCATGTTCGTGCGCGAGTTGCAGGAACACTATGCCGAGCCCCGCCCGCACTTCAACACGCTGTCCACCATGGTGCGCCTGCTGGAGAAAAACGGTTTTCTGGGCCACAAGCAGTTTGGCAACACCTATCAGTATTATCCGCTCGTCAGCGAGAAGGAATACGGGCGCAGCTCGCTGGCAGGTGTCATCCGCAACTACTTCGACAACTCATATCTGAGTGCCGTGTCCTCGTTTGTGAAGGAAGAGAAAATCTCTGTAGACGAACTGAAACAACTCATCAAGCAAATAGAGAATGACTGACTTTCTCATCTACGACCTGAAGGTGGCGGTGCTGATAGCCGTGTTCTACATGTTCTACCGGCTGTTGCTCAGCCGCGAGACGTTCCACCGGCTCAACCGCATGGTGTTGCTATCGACGGCGGTGGCCTCGTTTGTGCTGCCACTGTGCATCATCACGCTGCACAAGACGGTGCTGATGCCCATGCCCGAGGTGACCGACACCATGGAAACGGTCATGGTGGAAGTGGCCGAAGAGCCCACGCCGTGGTGGCAGATAGCGCTGCCCGTGGTGTTCTTCGCCGGCATGGCCGTGACGGTGGGCCACACCCTCACGTCGGTAGCGAAAGTCATTCTGCTCATCCGCCGCAGCGAGAAGCATCCACAGGAGGACGGCACGATGGTCTGTGTGACCGGTCGCGCAGACATGCCGCCATTCAGCTGGATGCACTATATAGTCATGAATCGTAGCGACTACGAACAACAAGATGCCGCTATACTCGCTCATGAGCGGGCACACATCCGACTAGGCCACTCGTGGGACGTGCTGCTCGCCGACCTGCTCACTGCCCTGCAATGGTTCAACCCCGCCATGTGGATGCTGCGTGCCGACCTGCGCGCCATTCACGAGTACGAGGCCGACCGGGCAGTGCTCTCTCAAGGCATCGATGCACATCAATATCAATATCTGCTTATTACCAAAGCCGCGGGCATTGGCGGGTACTCCATTGCCAACGGCATCAGTCACAGTACCCTAAAAAACCGAATCAACATGATGTTACATAAACCATCCAACCCCAAGAACAGCCTGAAACTGCTGGCCTTGCTGCCCATCGTGGGCATGGTGCTGGCCACAAACGCACGCACCGTGACCGACGTCACCTATGTGAATGGCAACAACAATGCCGAAAACAAGACCGAAACCACCGTAACGAATGCTGCGACCACCCTGACAGCCACACCAAATGCCGACGACAAACAGCATAAGAAAGAGGTGATTGTAGACCCGAAATCGGGCATCCATCCGCTGGTGATTGTCAATGGCTCGGAGATGCCTTACGACAAATTTGTGTCCATCAGTCCCAACATTATCAAAAGCATCACGGTGCTGAAGAATAAAGAGGCGCTGGCCAAGTACGGCGAAAAGGGCAAAGACGGAGTCATTCTGGTGGAGATTGAGGACCATCCCAACCAGAAAGGCCACGAGCCGTTCCTGCTGAAGGGACTGGTGATTGACGAGAAGAAAGAGCCGGTGGTGGGCGCCATCGTCAGAGTGAAGGGCACCAAACAGGGCACGGTGACCGATGTGGACGGCCGATACACCATCGAAGTGGCCGACGGAGCAACCATCGAGGTGGCATACGTGGGCATGGAGACGGCCACGTTTACGACCTCAAAAGCCATCGCTGAAAGCCGGACCACAGCCATTGTGCTGAAGAAAGACGGCTCGGACGAGCCTATAAAATATGAGGCCACACTGACATACAACGGCACCGACAACGACAAGAGCTACGACGTGGTGGACCAGATGCCCGAGTTTCCTGGAGGTGTGGGGGCACGCATGCAATACCTTGCTAAAAACGTGAAATATCCTGTAGAGGCACAACGGAAAGGCCAACAAGGCAATGTGGTGGTGAAATTCACCGTGGAAAAAGACGGCAGCATCACCAACAGCCACGTTGTGAGAAGCATCTCTCCGCTGCTGGATGCCGAGGCGCTGCGCGTGATCAACGCCATGCCGAAATGGATTCCCGGCCGACACCACGGAAAAGCTGTGAGCGTGGGATATGTCCTGCCCGTCAGCTTCGTGCTGCAAAAGGCCAATGGCAAGACGGAAATCGAAGCCGCCATCGACAAGGGCGACGACGTGACCTTCGTGCTCGACGGCGTGACGGTGGTGGGAAAAGAGCTGCTGGACATCATCGATCCCGACAAAGTGGAATCGATGTATATCGACAAGAGCGAGAAGAGCAAGCCCGTGATCAGAATCAATACCAAGAAAAAGAAATAAACATTCTCTGGGGGGCGCCCATCAAAGCGCCCCTTCAGGAGAACAAAGAAAATACTCTCTCGTTAGCAGGTTTACCCGTTTTCTCTTTCTCTCAATGAAGGCACTTACGCCCGAAAGCGAAAAGAAAATCAAGCTTTTCTTTTGTGCTTTGCCCGCAAAATTGTACCTTTGAATAAGGCACTTGCGCTCGAAAACGAAAAGAAAAACAAGTTTTCCTTTTGTGCTTTGCCCGCTTAATTGTACCTTTAAATAAGGTACTGGCGCTCGAAAACGAAAAGAAAAACAAGTTTTCCTTTTGCGTTTTGCTCGCTTAATCGTACCTTTGCCAGAAAAAAGAGAACAATGGGTAAACTTCATGATATAAAAGTGGTGGCTTTCGATGCCGACGACACGCTGTGGGACTGCCAGACACACTTCGACGAGGTGGAACGGCAGTACTGCCGCATTCTCTCGCCGTGGGCCGACGCGGCCACGGTGAGCCGTCGTTTGTTCGAGACGGAGGGCAAGAACATGCCCGTTACGGGCTACGGTTCGAAGGCTTTCACGCTGTCGTTGCTCGAGAATGCCGTCAACATCAGCGACGGAGAGATTACCGCCCGCGAACTGATGCGCATCCAAGAGCTGGGCATCAGCCTGCTCAACCTGCCGGGTACGCCCCTGCCGGGTGTGCGCGAGACGCTGGAGAAGCTGAAGGAAAAAGGGCAATACCGTCTCGTGGTGTTCACCAAGGGCGAGATTATGGACCAGGAAGGCAAGCTGCTGCGGTCGGGCTTGTGGGATTTCTTCGACCGCGTGGAGGTGGTATCGAACAAAACCACCCGCCAGTACCGTGAACTTTGCGAGACCTTCGGCATCACCATCGATGAGCTGCTGATGGTGGGCAACTCGTTCAAGAGCGACATCGAGCCCGTCATCAAACTGGGAGGCCGTGCCGTTCACATTCCTTTCCATGCCGTATGGGCGCACGAGGTGACCGAGGAATACGACCACGAGAACCTGACTGTCATCAGGCATTTCAGCGAGATATTAGACCTGTTGTAAACGTCTTAGCGGAAAAACGAAAATGAGAAAACTGCTTCTGAGTGCCCTCTGCGGGCTGGCTGCGGGTCTGTGGCTGCTGACGGCTGCCGCTTGTAAGAGCAAGACGGCCGACGACATACGTGCCCTGGCGCACAAAGAACTGCTGCAGACGGCGCTGCGCTATGCGAAGAATGCCAAAGACCTGAGGATAACAGCCATTGAGGAGGTGTTCTGCTCGAACGAGGCGTGCATTCTGGACTTCACCGGAAAGAGTATCGACGAGAACGGGAAACCCGCCGAACAGCGCATGGAACTCGTCTATTACGACAATCCCCGCAAGACGGGAAAGGCGCGCAAGATGACCCTCATGTATCCTGTCAGGGCGCGGGCGGCGATGGTGGCGGGCGCCATGGAAGGATACGGTAGTGCTGCCGAATTCCTGCCCGTGTACCATCATGCGGGCATGGACACTATCAGCAGACCCGTTCACACAGTAAAAGACATACACCCCTTAGAACAAAACATATAGACTATGCTACAAAGAGACTATTTCCTGCGCATCATTCAGGAGTTCATGGCCGCCCTGGCCAAGTTTTTAGAGAAGAAAGAGGCTGAGGAACAGCGCGACGATGACCTGCGCGAACTCTACCGTCAGTACGTGGGCACCTACGACTTGCGCAACTTGTCGCTTGACGAACTGCTCGACTATGCCCGAAACGAATGGGACGACGACGAGCGCATGCAACGGCTGGAGATGGTGGCGGAGCTGCTTTATGCGGAAGGCAGCTATAAACAGGCGCCCTTACGGCAGATGTTGCTGGAGAAAGCCTACCAGGTGTTCGACTACGTAGACGCGAATGGCAATCTGTTCTCCATCGGACGACGGCAGAAAATGACAGCCATCAGGAAGGAGCTGAGAACTGAGAGTTGAGAGCTGAGAACTGAGAGCTGAGAGTGGGGAATGCGAGGTGCAATATGCCTTTGATGATGGGCAATCGGACACCAGTAACAGGAATGGCTGACGAATAATTTGCAAATGTGGGAAATAATGCCTACCTTTGCACCCTCAAAACAGAAATAAACATACCGGTATGAAGATTGAGAATATGATAGCTGATGCCGTGAAGCAGGCTGTGAAGTCGCTTTACGGACAGGAGGTACCCGACAAAATGGTACAAGTACAGAAGACGCGCAGCGAGTTTGAGGGCAACCTGACGCTCGTTGTTTTCCCCTTTGTCAAGATGGCCCGCAAGAGTCCTGAGCAGACTGCCCAGGAGCTGGGAAGCTATCTCGTGGAAAACTGCGAGGCCGTTGAGCGCTTCAATGTGGTGAAAGGATTTCTTAACATGGTCATCGCCCCTGCCGCCTGGCTCAGTCTGCTGGCCGACATCGACGCCGACGAGCACTATGGCATGAAACAGGCCACCGACGACAGTCCCCTGGTGATGATCGAATACTCGTCGCCCAACACCAACAAGCCGCTGCACCTGGGCCACGTGCGCAACAACCTGCTGGGCTGGTCGCTGGCACAGATTATGCAGGCCAACGGCAACCGCGTGGTGAAGACCAATATCGTGAACGACCGTGGTATTCACATCTGCAAGTCGATGCTGGCCTGGCTGAAATACGGCAATGGCGAGACACCTGAGAGCAGCGGCAAGAAAGGCGACCACCTGATTGGCGACTACTACGTGGCTTTCGACAAACACTATCGTGAGGAAGTCAAGGAACTGGTTGCTCAGGGCATGGACGAGGAGAAGGCCAAGCAAGAGGCTCCCCTCATCAAGGAGGCTCACGACATGCTCGTCAAGTGGGAACAAGGCGATCCTGAGGTGCGCGCACTGTGGGAGAAAATGAACTCGTGGGTATATGCCGGCTTCGACGAGACCTACAAGAAGATGGGTGTCTCGTTCGATAAGATTTACTACGAGAGTCAGACCTACCTGAAGGGAAAGGCAAAAGTAGAGGAAGGACTGCAGAAAGGACTCTTCTTCCGCAAAGAAGACAACAGCGTGTGGGCCGACCTCACCAACGAAGGTCTCGACCAGAAACTGCTGCTGCGCAGCGATGGCACCTCTGTCTATATGACCCAGGACATCGGTACTGCCGAGATGCGATTCCACGACTACCCCATCGACAAGATGATCTACGTGGTGGGTAACGAGCAGAACTACCACTTCCAGGTGCTCAGCATCCTGCTCGATCGCCTCGGATTCAAATGGGGCAAAGAGCTGGTTCACTTCTCCTACGGCATGGTGGAACTGCCCAACGGCAAGATGAAGAGCCGTGAGGGAACGGTTGTCGATGCCGACGACCTGATGGACCTGATGGTGGCCGACGCCAAGAAAACCTCTGAGGAACTGGGTAAGTTCGACGATATGACCGAGGAGGAGCGCAACGAGATTGCCCGCATCGTGGGCATGGGCGCCCTGAAATACTTCATCCTGAAGGTCGACGCCCGCAAGAACATGCTCTTCAACCCTGAGGAGAGCATCGACTTCAATGGCAACACAGGCCCCTTCATCCAGTACACCTACGCCCGCATCCGCAGCATTCTGAGAAAAGCCGCCGCTGCTGGTTCTACTAGTCAAACCAGTTCTACTGGCCTGACCAGCCTCTCTGGCAAGGAGATTGACCTCATCCAGAAGATGAGCGAGTTCGGTGCTGCCGTCGAGCAGGCCGGCAAGGACTATTCGCCCAGCGGCATTGCCAACTACTGCTACGAGCTGACCAAGCAGTTCAACCAGTTCTACCACGACTACAGCATCCTCGGAGCCGACACCGAAGAGGAGAAGGCCTTCCGCCTGATGCTGGCCAAGAACGTGGCCAAGACCATCAAGAACGGCATGAGCCTACTCGGCATTGAAGTGCCCGAGCGCATGTAAGGAGCCTCCCCCTACCCCCCCTCCAAAGGGAGGGGGTATTAAGATATAAGAGATAAATAAGAAGATGTCTATTTACGAGACGGCGGATAGTGCAACTTATGACCTGCTGAGTGCTTATGCTGACTACAATAAGCAGCATCCAACAGAGGCAGAGAGTATCATATGGGACTATCTTAAGTCTAAGCAGACTGGGCATAAATTCAGGCGGCAGCATATTATTAAGGACTATATAGTCGATTTCGTCTGCTTACATCATAAGTTAGTCATTGAGATTGACGGACAATATCATCTGGAGGCAAACCAGATTGTCAAAGATAAGAGTAGGACTGAGGACCTTCAGGCATTGGGCTATCATATCATCAGATTCTCTAATGAGGAAGTGATAGCAAATTCAAATGCAGTAATTAAGAAAATAAAACAAGCACTTATGGAAATCATCACCCCTAAAAAGAATCAAAAGGGATCACCATCCCCCCTCCCTTTAGAGGGGGTTAGGGGGAGGCTTGGGGATGAAATCCGGGCAGATGCCTGGGCCGTCGATGCGGCCTGCTCGGGCAACCCGGGACCGATGGAATATCAGGCCATCGACCTGCAGACGGGCCACCGCGTGTTTCACTTCGGTCCCATGAAGGGCACCAACAACATCGGCGAGTTTCTGGCCATCGTACATGCCCTGGCGCTCTGCTGGAACCAAGGACTGCATCAGAAAACCATCTATTCAGATTCCTATAACGCTATTCTGTGGGTAAAGAAACGCCAATGTAAAACCAAGCTGGAGCGCAATGAGCAGACGGAGCCGTTGTTTCAGATCATTGCCCGTGCAGAGCATTGGCTGCAAACCCATGACTACCGCAATCCCATCATCAAATGGGAAACCAAGAAATGGGGCGAGGTGCCTGCTGACTTCGGTCGCAAATAACCCTTCCACGGCGTCTCAAACCACCCAATAACTTTCTACGGACAGACGGTAATTTTTTCCGGTCAAAAAACGCTTCCATGCATGCCCATTTCTAATTAATGCCTGGAAAGGTTGCAATTAGTTAACTAATTAGACTCTAATTAATGCCTAATTACCTTGTAATTAATGCCTAATTGCAACGTAATTAATGCCTAATTAGAGTCTATTTAATGCCTAATTGGAAAATACCCCCATTCTAAACGGAATTTTCACGGCCATCATCCTATCCACCCGGGGGGAGTAAAAACTGGATGAAGGGACAGAAAAGACTTGAAGACTGTTCACTCCTTTCCTGACGATCCAGCTTGTGCTTCAGTCGTTCCAACGGTGGTCCTTGGGGAAGGGCTGGCCTCCCCATGCCTTCACCTGTGTCCAGGGCTGAGCTGCATCGGTCCAGAACGGATGACTGGCAGGCAGTCCCAGGGGCATGAACGAGAGCGAGGTCATGTAGAGTGAGCCGTTGTTGGTATACCAGTCGGCTGTCTCGGGCTGGCTGCCACAGAATCCGATGGTGAGATAACCGCCGGCGTTGAAGTTGTTCTGCTGGTCGAACATACGGTGGAGCACCTGCGTGAGGGCGGCGCGCACCTGTCCGTTGCTGAGGTCTTTGGGCAGCGTCTGATACCAAGCCATGAGTGCCAGGGGCTGCATAGCGGCCATGCGGTAAGGCGTGGAGCGCCCAATGACGGGGAAGGTGCCTTCGGGCGAGATGAAACGCTCGAGGATGATGGCCATCTTCTGGGTGCGGCGCAGTTGGCGCTCACGATATTTCTTGTAGTCGATGCCCCATCCGCTGTCCTTGGCGTCGAGCATGTTCTGCAGGGTCTCGAGATACATGGCATGGAAGACATAGCACGAATAATAGTCGAAGGCAAAGGTGCCCTGCCCGTCGGAGAACCAGCCGTCGCCCACATACCACTCCTCGGTTTTGCGGATGGCCATGTTGATGCGGAAATTGTCGTGCGGTGCTCCACACTTAGCCAGGAAACTCTCGACGACACTCGAGAAGAGCAGCCAGTTGGTGTAGGGCGGGTCGACACGGCGCAGACGGGTGAACTCGTCGATATAGCGTTGCTTGGTCACGTCGTCAAGAGGCACCCAGAGGGCATCGTAGGCACGCACGAAGCTCTCGGCCAGATAGGCAGCATCGACAAGTGTCTGTCCTTCCTTTCGCCAGAGCAGATAGTCGGGTGAGGCAGGGTCGACGGCATTGCGGTAGGCCTGGAGGGCCCATTGGCGCAGCTGGCGACGCTGTTGGCCCTCGGCGGTGTCGTCGTCGGGAAGGCTGAGCCACGGTGAGATGCCCGCCATCAGTCGGCCGAAGGTCTCCATATAGACCACTCGCCGGTCGCGATTGTCGAACGAAGGCGAGAACTCCGTCTGCATGTTTTTCTGCAGTTCGCCCTTGGCCATATTCTCGAGCACGGGCTGTGCCAGCTTGTAAGCCAATGAGCACCAGTACTCACGGTCGGTCTGTACGGGCTTTTTGGCTTTCTTGGCAACGGCCGTAGCGGGCAGCAGGAGAAGGCAGAGCAGCAGAACGGCGGTTGCTGTTCGCATGAAAGATAGGTGATTGGTTCTCATATTCATTGCGTTTTTAGGGTATTAATGGGCCTTTCTCAGCCAGCGCTCATACTCGCAAGCGGCAAGGAGGAAAGCTCCCACGCCGAAATTAGCCTGACTGTTGGCATCGACGGTCTGTCCGGGGATGGCACGCTCGCCAATGGGCTGCACATAGCCCACCCGTCCGTCGCGCTGCAAAGCAGTCTCGGTGAGGTATTTCCACGCCCGCTGGATGACGGGTGCGAACTCTTTGTTCTGCAGGTAGCCGTGGTTGACGCCCCACAACAGTCCGTAGCAGAAAAAGGCTGTTCCGCTGGTCTCGGGGCCAGGGGCATGAGCCGGGTCGAGCATGGAGCGGGTCCAATAGCCTTGCGGCTGCTGGCACTTGGCCACCGCACGGGCCAGGCGTGTGTACTTATGCACGAAGAAGGGTTGCCAGACGTAGGTCTCGGGCATGTCTTGCAGCACCTTGGCGAGTCCGGCGAGCACCCATCCGTCGCCACGGGCCCAAAAGTCTTTCTTGCCATTGGCCGACTTATGGTTGGGCCATACATACTTACCGTCGCGGAAATAGAGTCCTGTCTCAGAGTCGAGCATGATGCTGTCGCTGTAGAGCAGGTTCTCGTAGAGCTTGTCGAGGTATTTCTTGTCGCCCGTGAGCTGATACATCTTCGTCATGACGGGCATCACCATGTAGAGGGCGTCGGCCCACCACCAGTAGTCGTGCACCTTCGAGTCAGCCTCGTAGCCCATGACCTGCTTGGCGCGGGCCACCTTCTGCTCGTCGGGGGCGAGGTTGTAGAGGTCGATGTAGGTCTGGAAACATATCTGCCAGTCGCCGAAGAGCACGAAGTCGTGACCCTCGCCGTAGTGCTTGTATTTCCACTTGGCCGGGTCGGGCTCGGTAGCCCCCTGCCACTGGTTGTGAGTGGCCCAGCGGATGCTGTAGTCGAGCATGCTGTCGTCTTTCATGAGTTTGTAGACCTCGATGTTGCCAGTGTGGTAGGCGGCATTGTCCCAGAAGGCTCGCACCTCGGCCTTGTTGTTCTGCTGCCAGTAGGTGTTGACCTTGCGAATGACCTGTCGTACCTGTTCTGGAGTCCACTGCCGGGCTTGCAGAGAGCCGGCTGCGAGCAGGGTGAGGGTCAGTAATAATAGTTTTCTCATCATTCAGCTTTTGTTTTAGTGCAAATATACGATGAAAAATGGTAATAAACGATAAGAGGCTTGTTAATTGTTATGAAAACGGGGCAGTCTGCACGCGACAGGCTGCCCCAGTCATCCATGAATTAACAACTAACCTAAAAAACTTTTATAAAAAAAGTGTGTGTGTGTTAGAGAGAGAATCTGTCATTAGCTTCTATCCTCATCGGCCACAGCCTCTTCCCAGTTGGTCCACATGGGGATGCTGTCGTCGTAGCCGTCGTAGCCATAGTTCTGGCGCAGCTTACCCATGTTGTTGGCGGTGATGGCTGAGTTGGGAACAGGCCAGAAGAGGTTGTGCTTGTTGACCTTGTACTCGTAGGTCTGGTTACCCTGCTGTCCCTTGCCATAAGGATGGTTGAACACGTTGTAGGTGGTGCAGCGGCGATACCAGTAGCTACCGCCATTGAGGTCGGTACCTTCCTGCTTGTCCCATGTGTTGAGGTCGTACTTGTTGCCCCACTCATCGGCGACGCCACTACGGGCGAGACACCAGCTGACGCGCACCATCTCGGCCTGACGGAACTCCTCGAGATAGAGCTCGCGGGCACGCTCAGACATGATGTCGCCAATGTTGACCACCTGGAACATCTTCTTGGCATTGGCACGACGGCGCACGGCGTTCACGTCTTCAGCAGCACCTGTGGGGTTGCCCTGATAGAGGCGGGCCTCAGCACGCAGCAGATAGGTCTCTGCCAGACGGAAGAGGTACATGTCGCCATTAGCACCCTTGCCCGAAGCACCCTGGAACTGGTTGGCTCCCTGGTTCTCCTCGTTGGGAGTATCGAGGATGTAGAGCTGATAGAGCGGTGTGGGATACCAGCTGCGGATGGTGTCAGAGCAGAGAATGTCGCCCTTGTGCACCACAATCCTAGAGGGGTCGTTGGGGTCGTAGTAGTCCTCGGTGGCATAGAGCTGATAGTTCTTGCCGTAGAAGTCGGACTTACGGTTGTTGTACTTGAAGTCTTCCATCTCCATCCAGTTACCTACCTCACGGTTGTGGCGCAGGTCTTGCCAGTCAGTCTCACCGTCGTAGCTCCAGATGGTCTTATTGTAGTAATAAGAGGTGCGGTTCACGGCGATGCCACGTCCGGCAGCGCGTACCCAGTCGAGGGTCTCGTTGTAGTTGCTGTTGTTACGGGCAATGTTCTGTCCGGGGCCGCCGAGTCCGTGCGGGTCGCGGATGATACCATTGCTCCAGTGGGCGAAGCAGGCACGCATCACATTGTAGGTGGTGAAGTCCTGGTCGTTGGAGTTAGAGATCATCATGATGGTCTCTTTGTTGGCAGGATTGGCGATGTTGGGCGTGCGGTGCAGGTCCCAAACCACATTACGGGTCACCTTCCAGGTCTTCTCAGCGCCAGAGGGCTGCCATGTGCCGAAGTTCTCGGTCATGAGCTTCAGACCGTGGTTGTTGATGAGGTCGGTAGCCATAGCTTCAGCCTTGGCATATTCGCCAACAGCCAGATAGCACTTCACGAGCAGGTGCATACAGCCTTCCTGATTGACCTGACCCACATAAGCCATCTTGCTCTGGGGGGGAACATGCTCGACGGCAAACTCCAGGTCGTGAACCAGCATCTTGAAGATGGCTTCCTTGCTGGTAGAAGAGTAGTTGCGCTTGGGCACGCTGATGAGCTTCGTCACCAAGGGGATGTCGCCAAACTGCAGGGCGAGGTTATAGTAGGCATAGGCGCGGTGGAAATAGGCACGTCCTTTGTAAGCGTCGCGTGTAGCGTCGTCAAGTCCTTTCACCTGGTCGACATACGTAAGGATAGAGTTGGCATATTTCACCATGCTGTAGCCCTGGTCCCAGAAGCGCTGCATGTAGTTAGCGTCGCCACCGCTGGCCATACCCGAGGTAGGTGTGAGCTTGGCGTCGAAGTTGTCCTGGAAACCACCGCCCATATCGGTCTTGGCATACATACCTACATCCGACATGAGGTAGTTGGTGAAGATACCCACATTGTTCCAGTTGCCGTCGATACGGTAGGTTTTCAACTGTTTGTCGCACTGTGCCAGGGCGGCCTGCAGACCGGCCTCTGTGCTGTAGGTGGTTGCCGGCTCATAGAACGACAATGGATCCTGCTCGAGGAATGAGTCGCCACAGCTGACCATCATCAATCCCATCACACCAAGGGCAGCACCACCTTTGAATATATTATTGAATCTCATAATAATTATCTGTTTTACAATGATCACGTTTTTGTTGATTATAATGTTACGCTCAGACCGAACTGGAACTGACGGTTGGCAAAGCCACCTGTCTCAGGATCGCCATACTCCCAGCTGTCGATGGTCAGTACGTTGTTGATGCCTGCTGTGAGGTGTATGCGCTGTACGCCGATCTTGTTGGTCAGCTCCGTGGGGATGGTGTAGCCGAGCGTGATGTTGTCCAGACGTACGAAGCTGCGGTTGTACACCTTTTCGATACCAGTGACGCCAGAGGGACCTACGGCATTCAGACGGCCATAGTCGTTGGTGGGGTTCTCAGGTGTCCAGTACTCCTTCTTGAAGGTGTTGCAGGTCTGTGTGAACATCGAACCAGAGTTGTCACCGTTGAGCCAGTAGCCTGCGCGGCTCTTATGACCCATGTAGCTGTACATAGAGAACGAGAAGGTGAAATTCTTCAGGAAGGTGAAGTCGTTGCGCATGTTCCAGTAGATAGGCGGCTGTGTGGTGCCCTGGTAGACGCGGTCCTTGTCGTTGTAGACGGGTGTGCCGTCGGCCTTGTCGTCCTCAGTGCAATAGTTGATGACCTTCGGGTCGCCAGGCTTCTGGTTCACCTTGGCAGCCTCTTCGGCCTCGTCGGCCTGCCAGATGCCGTCGGTATCCCAGTACCAGATCTCGCCGATAGGCTTGTCGATGAACCAGCCGTTGCTGGTGTCGTCCATCTCCTTGCCATCCTCGTCGTACTCGTAGTAGAGGTGCTTGATTCTGTTCTTATTGTAAGAGAAACCGAGTGTGGTGTTCCACTTGAAGTTCTCGGTGTCGATGTTGCGGGTGTTCAGCGAGATTTCGATACCGGTGTTGGTCACCTCACCCAGGTTGGTGGTGATGCTGCTGAAGCCAGTGAAGTTAGGCAGGCGCTGGCTCATAATCATGTCGTGCGTGCGCTTGTGGTAGAGGTCAATGCTACCGGAGATGCGACGGGAAAGAATAGAGAAGTCAACACCGAAGTTCCACGAAGAGGTCTTCTCCCACTCCAAGTTGTCGTTACCCAGACGGCTGACGCTCAGGGCATTGAGCACTTCCTGCTTGGAACCGCCAGTCAGATAGTAGGCATAGAGACCACCGTTGGCCAGGTTCGAGAGAGCCAGATAAGTGTCGCTGAGCGAACGGTTACCGTTTGTACCGTAGCTGAGACGCAGCTTGGCCATGTCGA
>Ga0256407_10002810_pt1 | contig 32296 bp, 23 predicted proteins | sample RumenRJG_04DNA_FD_193489 | JGI IMG/M metagenome (GOLD analysis project Ga0256407, IMG submission 193489) | Bovine rumen microbial communities from Lethbridge, Alberta, Canada - RJG_04 | ecosystem: Host-associated > Mammals > Digestive system > Stomach > Rumen | place: Canada: Alberta...
GGAACTTTGCTTTTTCCATATTCCTTAAAATAGATATGCGGAATAGCTGCACCAGTCTTGTAACTCTCCAAATGCAAACATTGAAGCAGATATTTGAGGAATCCTATCTCACAATCATCTTTAGGAAATATGTATTGCATAGTTCCCACTAAAGATGATTTTGGTGGGTATGTGTCAACTCTCCCTACACCTGAACCATCCTTAACTATTCCGATATATGATTTTTCTTGATGGTAAAAGTCAATCCCTTTTACAAGCCCAGAAGCACCATAAAGATTATACTCTCCGCTATTATCTTCTATTTTGTTCAAAGATATATTAGAAGAGCCTTTAGAGCATATTTCTTCAAGTTTCTTATATTCCCAACCTTCTTTCATATCCTACATGAATTTAGTACGGAACTCATTAATGGCTGCTGCAATCTCGCTTTCCAAGGCTTCTATGCGACCTTGAATCTCCTCTGTACTATCATACTCAACCTTCTCACGCTCCACCTCCTTATACTTGTTGATGGAAAGCACATAGTCATTCTGGCGGATTTCATCAACTGGCACTAAGAAGGACTTGTCTTTACGTGTACGCTGTTCCTCTGCCTTTAGGTCTCGGAAACGTGCCACAACGTCTGGAATGTCGTTTTCTGCCACTTCTGTACGCTTTTGGTCAAGTGAATACCCATCCGCTTGCATATCATAAAACCACACCTTATCTGTGCCTCCAGCACCAGTCTTGGTGAAAACAAGGATGGCTGTAGATACGCCACTATAGGGTTGGAACACACCACTTGGCATGGAGATGACGGCTCTTAATGTATGATTCTCCACCAACTCCTTGCGCAAGGCTACATGGGCATTTGAATTGCCGAACAGCACACCTTCAGGCACAATGCTTGCACAACGTCCTCCAGTCTGAAGCATACGAACAAACAGCGAGACAAAGAGCAATTCCGTTTTCTTGGTATTGGTGATAGCCAACAGCGACTTGTTGGTGTCCTCGCTGTCAATACTGCCAGCAAAGGGGGGATTAGCCAGACAAAGCGTATATTTCTCCGTATCGTTGTTGCTCGATGAAAGACTGTCGCGGTATGCCACATCAGGCTCTTCAACACCATGCAGCATCAAGTTCATTGCACCAATGCGCAACATGGTGCTGTCTGTGTCGAATCCATGAAACATACTGCCCTTGAACCGCTGCGCATTGACCTTATTCAGTAGTTCTTGCTTGTAGTGCTCTGCAATATATTTGGCACTCTCAACGATGAAGCCTGCACTGCCCATCGCTGGGTCACAGATTTCATCCTTCAACGTGGGCTGCATCAGCTCCACCATCATGCGGATGATGTGTCGTGGCGTGCGGAATTGGCCGTTATTGCCACTTGCCGCCATCTTACCAAGGATGTACTCATACACATCACCCATTGCATCACGGTTGTTCATATCCAACGCATCCACGCCGTCAACGATTCTCGTCAATGTGCGTGGGTTCTGAATGAGGAATACAGCATCACGCATGAAACGGCTGTAGGCAGACGATTTGCCCTCGCTGAGATTCTTGATGAAGGAAAAAGCATCATTGCGGATGGTGTTGAACATCTGTGTGGCTTCCATGTTCTTGAACACATGCCATCGTAGGTTGTTGTAAGGCACATCTGCGTCCGTATCGGGATTGTGCCACATTCCTTCCTTAAACGTTGGATTGGGAACTTTCACACCCAAGATATTCGCCTCTGCCTCTTTCTTCAATTGAGCATCATCAAGCATCTTCATAAAGAAGAGATAGGTCATTTGCTCCAAGACAGACATCGGATTGGTAATGCCCCCCACCCAATAGGTGTCCCAAATTGAATCTATGCGGTTTTTAATGTCTCCTGTAATCATCAGTAGAAATAAGTTTGAATTTAGCCACAAAGATAGCAATTATAATTCGAATAACCTTGACAAACTATCTTTTTTAGCAAAATTTCATTCTCATAACGTAAAAAACGCCTTAAATTGAGTCGTTCATCATCTAAGGCAAAACCCTTCACGATATACTCATGCAGACGTTTCCTTGCTCGTCCATACTTATTCAGCGTGTTAAAACTCTATATCCCCCTCTCTGCCCAGTCGCCTCTATCGAGATTGCGATATCCGATGGCCTCGGCAATGTGCATGGATTCCACCTTTTCTGAGCCAGCGAGATCGGCGATGGTGCGGGCCACCTTGAGGATGCGGCTGTAGGCACGGGCGGAGAGCTTCAAGCGCTCCATTGCCATGCGGAGCATGTTGAGGGAGGCGGCATCGGGTTCAGCAAACTCGTGGAGCATACGCTCGGTCATCATGGCATTGCAGTGGATGCGGCCTCTCCCCCCGCCCTCCCCGAGAGGGAGGGAGCTAAAGCGCTCCGTCTGAATGTTGCGGGCACGGATGACGCGCTCGCGGATGACGGCGCTGGGCTCACCGGGTTGCATCTTTGAAAGTTCTGCGAAGGGTACAGCCTGGATTTCGCAATGGATGTCGATGCGGTCGAGCAGCGGTCCTGAAATCTTGTTCATGTAGCGCTGTATCTGACCAGGGGTGCAGACGCAGTTGTGGGTGGGGTCGCCATAATAGCCGCAGGGGCAGGGATTCATTGAAGCAACAAACATAAAGGAACAAGGGAGCGACAAGATATACTTGGCGCGGTTGATGGTGATGGTGCGGTCTTCGAGGGGTTGGCGAAGCACCTCAAGCGTCGACTTATTGAATTCCGGGAGTTCGTCAAGGAAGAGCACACCATTATGAGCCAGACTGATTTCACCTGGTTGTGGTGTATTGCCGCCACCGACGAGGGCAACCTGCGAGATGGTGTGGTGGGGTGAGCGGAACGGGCGTTGTGAGATGAGGCTTGTGCCGCGGTCGAGTTTTCCGGCGATAGAATGAATCTGTGTGGTTTCCAGACTTTCGGCCAGCGACAACGGCGGCAAGATGCCCGGCAACCGTTTGGCCAACATAGACTTTCCGCTGCCCGGCGGGCCTATCATGATGAGGTTATGCCCACCGGCCGCTGCCACTTCCAAAGCGCGTTTCACACTCTCCTGTCCGCGGACATCGCTGAAGTCAAGGTCGAAATGACTCTGTTGCTTGTAAAACTCACGGCGAGTGTCGATGACGGTCGGTTCGTAGTGCTGTGTCCCGTTGAGGAAGTTCACCACATCCATGAGGTTATCCATGCCGTAGACATCGATATTGTTCACCACGGCGGCTTCGCGGATGTTCTGCGATGGCACAATGAGTCCCTTGAACTTCTCGGCACGGGCTCGTATGGCGATGGGCAGTGCACCACGCACAGGCTGCAGTTTTCCATCAAGTCCCAACTCCCCCACCATGACGTATTCGTTCAGATGGTCGCTCTGCACCTTGCTGTTGGCAGCAAGGATGGCGATGGCCAATGGCAGGTCGTAGGAGCTTCCCTCCTTGCGAATATCGGCTGGAGCCATATTGACTGTGATATCAGCTACGGGAAATTTGAATCCGATGTTCTGCACTGCGGCCGAGATACGGTCGCGACTTTCTTTCACCGAATTGTCGGGTAGTCCGGTGATATGATACATAACGCCACGCGTCATGCTCACCTCTATCGTGACCGTTGTCACGTCAAGGCCGTTGACGGCAGCGCAATAGGTTTTTACAAGCATGTCCAGAATTATGAAGAGAAGAGGTTATTTCAAGAGTTTTTCCAGTTCCTTTTGGAGTTCCGACGTGGAAAGCCCACGGGCCTCGATGCGTCCTGACTTGTCGAAAAGAATGTTGTCGGAGGCTTTCTGCATACCAAATGTGCGATAAAGCTGGCTTTCAAACATACGCTCTTCGCAAACAACAGGCCACGGCAACGAGTCGCGACGGAGGTAATCGCTACACTCCTTCCGCGAAGCATCAATACTGATGCCAAGTACGGCAAACTGCCCGGGATGATCTTTCTGAAGGCGTCTCAGTCGTCGCTGAGTGTCCTGACTATCATAGTTCCACGTAGACCACACGTAGACCACGGCCGGTTTCCCCTTCAGCAGACCATTGTCGATGCGACGCCCATGAATGTCGGACGCGGTGAACGACGGCATGAACCTGCCCGACTGCGTGTCCCGCATGCCATCGACAGACTGTATGAAGCGGTTGAGCCAAGGTATGTTCGGCTGCGACTTGTGCAGTTTGTCTACCAGCTGTGCCGCTTTGTCAAAGTCGGGATTGGGTGTTTGCAAGAAATACTTGGAAAGGAGGAAGACGCTGACGAGCGATTTCGGATGGTCGTTGATGAAGTCTTCTGCCGCCTTGGCAACATCGGGAGGGGACATCTCTGCTGTCTGCTGCCGGAATTGGGTCATGAGTTTATTGTCGTCGTTTCCTTGCACCGTCATCTCCTTCATGTGGGAAGCATCAGCCTTGACGGTGGCTGTAGTGCCTGACTCTGCGAAGATGGGTTGCTCAGAGAAGTTAGGAAACACCAGCATGAGTGTGCCTTTCCCCTCACAATCTATCTCGTGGGCGAAGCGACCGCCTTCAATTTTGATGGTATCGATGCCTTGCAGAATGTTGTCAGGGCTATAGAGGTAGCACTGCCCCTGGTTGATGTTCAGAAGCCTGCCCTCCAACCGGAAACGCCCATCCCGTGTGCCGCAGGAGGAGAGGTATAAAAGTAGGCTACTGCAGAGCAGCAGCCTACGGAGAATCTTTATTGAACTCATAAAAATTTACTTGCTGACGTTGCGAAGCTCCAGGTCGTTGGCAGCATAGGCGGCAAGCGACGGATCGAGCTGCAGAGCCGTGCGCAGATAGTTGGCAGCACGGTCGGGATTGCCCTGACGAGCACAGAGGATAGCCTGCAGATAGGAGGTGATGGCATCCTTGTTCTTCACACCGGCGAGGATGACATCGGCAGTAGCATAGTTCTTGTTCAGGATCTCGGCCAGTCCAGCGGTGTTGCTGAACGAATTCTCCATGTTCTTGCAAGCCTCAGCATAATTGCCCTTGGCGATGTTCAGCGCACCAAGCACGTTGTTCAAGTCGTTGGCACCCGTAGCCTTGGCAATATAATTCTCAGCGGTAGCCACATCACCCTTAAGCAGCGAGATGAGGCCGAGGTTAGCGTTAGCTTCAGGAGCATTGCTGTTCACGTTGAGCGTCTTGTTGATATACTCAGCGGCATCATCCACCTTACCCTCGTTGAAGAGGATGGCTGCAATGTTGTTGGCAGCACGGTAGTCGTTAGGATAGAGCTGTGCAGCACGGCGGTAGATTTCCTCCTTCTTGGCATTGTCGTCGGTCAGGGTGGCAGCATAGAGAATCTCGTTGGCACTCAGCTGCGAGGCATCAGCCACATACTGGTCCTGGATCTGCTCATCGCTACGGCCGATGGTCTCGTAGTTGATAATCATGCGGCTGCGGCGCAGTTCGGGCAGGATGCCGTCGGCCAACTCGCGGAAGCCTTCCGACATGTTGCGAATCTGCTGCTCACGCTCAGCGGGATCTTTGTACATGGAGAGCACGCGCAGGATGACATCCTTGTCCTGGATGTTGCTGGCCTCTACGAGACGCTGGAAGCCATCCCAGTCTTCTGCGGTATAGCGAGCATTGACGTCAGCATTCATCTTGGTCTTCTTCAGCTGCTCGTTGACATACTGCTCAGCCGTGTTCTGGCGTTTGTTAGCCAGACGGTCGTTGAACGAATAAGCACCTTCGGGAGAAGCATAGCCGAGCACCTCAATATCCTTGATGTTCAGCGTTTCGCGTTCACGGTTGATCTTCTGCAGCATGGCTACGAAATCCTTGATGCTGTTGCTCTTGAGCTCGCTCTTGCGGAGGTTTGCCTGGTTCACGAGGAACTTAATTTGAGCCTCCTGCTTCTGAGCGTTGATGCGCTGGTAGTCATCGGGAGCGATGCAGGCACCCGTATTCATGAGGCACTGCTTGTAGAGTTCAGAAGTAGCAATGACGCCCTCAGCCACTTTCACGGCGGGCACATTGACCTGCTTCTTGCCCACTTTGGCATCGAAGGTCAGGTAGAGATCGCTCTTCTGCATCTGCGGCATGTAGCCAAACGAGTTCTTCATTGTGTAGTTACCACCCACGCGGTAAGAGATGGTCTGGTTGTTGCCCATCACCTTCTCGCCCTGAAAGGCAGCAGCCTGTCCTTGGAACACATCACCATTGGCGCAACGGAGCTCTGGAATGACGTTGACCACAGCGTTTTTCTTGAGATACTTCTCAGGGAACTTACCATGAATGGTCACCGGCACCTGCCCTGCTTCTGTCTCCATGGGGTTGGGTACTACATTGAAATTGTCGGCACTCAATGCACCGAGCTTCGATGAGCATGAAGTGGTCATAGCCACGACACCCATCGCTGATACGAAAAGAATAAGGTATTTGCGCATAATGTTTTTGGAATTTAACAAGTGCCGCGAGCGGGACTCGAACCCGCACGACCATTCCTGGTCAAGGGATTTTAAGTCCCTCGTGTCTACCAATTCCACCATTGCGGCATGGATTGTTTTGGAAAAGCAGTGCAAAGGTACGAAAAAGTTAGGAGTTAGGAGTTAGGAGTTAGGAGTTATCGTACTTATTTAACAATATATAACGGTTCGGGTGCAAGCCAAGGAGCCTGCACCCGAAACAGAAGATTCTGTTAGAGAGAGTATCGTTTATTCGTATTCTTCATCTTCTTCGTCATCTTTCCAGACACTGTAACCGCCATTTGAGCAGAAGCCACCTCCGTAGCCTTCATCGGTCGTGGTGATATCCACTTCGGCATTGTTGCCATTGTTCGTCTGTTCAAGAGTGGATGCGGCTATCATCTGTTGTGTGTTCACGCTGACGATACTCACACTGGGTGCCATATATATCTTTTTCATAATCGTATGTGCTTTAATCCGTTATTTTACAATGACCTTCTTACCATTCACGATATAGATGCCTTTGGGCAATTGTCCGCTGACCACCTGGCCGTTGACCGTTTCTATGCGACGGCCCTGCAGATCGTAGACACCGGCATTGTTTTCCATCATCTGCACGGCACCAATCAGTGTGGGTGCATCGTTCTCGTCAATCACAATGGAGAACTTTGCAGGCACGGAACCTTCTGCAAACTCAAAGTAAGCACGATAGGCCTTGATGCTGGCATCGGCGTTACCATTCATAATCTGTCCGTTAGGCGTCAAGCCATATTTACCGTTCATTCCCGGAGCAGCAATGGGGGCAAAGGTTCCCTTGAAGGTAGCATCGCCTTTGGTCTGATTGAGGTTCGAGTATGTCCAAGCGTAATTCTGGATAGAGACTGCTGAGAGATACACACCGCTCTCATGAGTTTCAGCATTGGGGGCATAAACCAAGTATGGAACGCTTACACCCAAGTAAGTGGTCTTCGAGAAGGTCAGCGTGCCATTGTCGTAGCCGCTAATCGCATATGCCACCCAATCGTTGCCGAAGATGTTGTTCATGTATTCGGTCTTCCCAGAGAGTGAGAAAGGCATGACAATGGTATTCCAGCCTTTTTGGGCGGTGTAGTTCACCTTCACCACCTGGCTGGAGCAGGTGAAGGTATCGTTGCCATTCTCGTCGAGGACGTATGGGGTTTCAGTAATGCTGACTTCCACTGGGTCGGTTTCCAATGTGCTGATGTTTTCGCCGTAAATCTTGATGTGTGCCAATCCCTCCCATTCTTCCTCAGCGGTGAAGCTAAGGCTGACGGTGACATTGCGATTGCCGCCGACGGAGAACGCGCTTTCTGCAACCTTTTCGTTGCCGAAATATAGTTCAGCCGTAAGATTCTCATCTGAACCGCCACGCTCTACAATAGTGGCAGTAGCTGTGTACGTGCCGTGTACTGTGCCTGTAGTAGGAATTGAAGAAGCCGAAATCAACACATCATGAGTGTTTTCTGCCACCGTCCAACCATAGAAATTGTCTACACCCGATTGTGAGCCATAGAAGCGAAGCCAATAATAACCTGTCTCAGGAGCAACGAATGTTTTTACTCCAGACGTTGTATTATTGCCGACATACTTTTCAATAAGAGTCCAATTCGTACAGTCGGTAGAATACTCTGCCTGAATCCAATAGGAACCGCTTGAACCTCCTAATATAACATCAAATCCGATTTCCTCATTTTTCTCTGCATATAGACGCGGTGTCCTTAAAGCATACGTAGTTCCCCAACCTGGATTAGCTGTGCCATTCGTCAAAAGCCAATAGTCATTCTCATTATACCATGTGGATGGTATTCCATTGGAAAAGTCCTCCCAAACATTCGCATTGGCTGCTGTAGCCGTCACGGCGATTGTCTTTGCATCAGTGGCATCGTAGCTTGGTGTCACGGTGAGGCTGGCCGTCTTATCGCCCAGACTTGCAGCGTCGTAGTTGAAGGTTACGTCGAAGGTCTTCGACTCGCCTGCACCAATACCCGTCAGCGAAGTTTCTGAGATAGTAAAATCGGTGGGGTTGTCGTTGGCGATAGTCACGTCCATTGAACCAACACCCGTATTTGTCACAGTGATGGTCTTGGTGTCGTTGGCCCGCACCGAACCAAAAGCGATATTGTTTGTGCTGACAGAAAGGTGAGGTGTGCTTAATACCGCATCCTGATAGGTGAATGTAGTAACAGGACACCAATAGCTACGTGTCAAAGTTCCACTGGTATTTGATGTGTAGGCAGAATAATATGTGGAATAGTCATCTCTAAAGAGTTTGAACTGAACATCGCTATTTGTTCCTGTCTGGGTACAATAGACTCCTATCAACAGATTCTTAGTGCCAGTATATTCAAATGGTGCAACGAAATTGATATCGATAGAGGTCGTGGTGGGGTCGAGTGAACCTTCATAAACCACACTTGCATCTGTGTCGCCTATCAGGGAAGGAGGATTGCCATAACTTGTTTCACTCACTTCTTTGAGGAACACCTTAAATTCAGCATCACCCCATGAAGTGGTAGCAGAATACAACTGGAAAGCCATCTTTGTGATTAGCTTATCCTTCATTGCCGTAAGTTTTGAACTTGGGATGATAAATTCGCCTTGAATCAGCGTGGTGTTCAGAAGGGAACTATTAATAAAGATGTTCTTGGTGTAAGTGTTGTTCCCGCCTCCACTGGCTTTATCTACCGTTAGTTCATCCGCCCACGCAGTATTTCCCAGACCCATCATGAGGAAAAGGGTCAGGCAGAGCTTGCCAAACAAGCTCTTGCCTGAATTAAACATAGTTTTTTTCATGTTGAATAATTTTTAAGTTGTTGTTTTTTGCTATTCTTATTTCACCACAACCTTCTTGCCGCCGATGATGTTGATGCCGCGCTGCGGTTGCTTCAAGAGCTGGCCGTTGAGGTTATAGACAGTTGACGGGTTGGCTGGTTGACAAACTGACTGGTCAATGCCGGTATGTCCCCAGAAGGCATCAAGGTCGAACCATGCAATCTCTGACTTGTTCTCTTCATCGCCGCCACGGTAGATGCTCTGCAGGCCAATCTTAGACCACGATTCGAGTTCTGTCTTGCCCTGGTTCATCCAAATCTCGTAGTTGTCGATGTCATAGCGGTCTGTGAAGTTGTAGGGGATTTCTGTCATGTCCTCACTCAGGCGCTTGTATTTATCCTTGGTGAAGGTCAGAGGAGAAACCACACCGTCTTTCTCATAGAAGAACATATAGCTGAGTTTGTCGCTTACTAGCGGATCGCCATCCACATCGACCAGAGGAATGGTCATTTCGGTGACATAGGTGCTGCCGTTGAAGCTCGGACCGAAACTGAGCGTCGGTGTTGCGGGCACAGCAGCTTTCTCGACGAGGCGCTTCAGGGTTGCCGTTGCATACACCTCGGAACCGATACCACCAGTGATGCTGTAACCAGCCGGAGCATAGAACTGGCCGTTTGAGGCAGTGTAGATGAAGGTTGTACCATTGAAACGATAGTTGTAGGTCACACCCATATAGTCGAAAGAGCCCAACAGGCATCTCGGGATGGTGACGAACATGCCTTCGCTCAACGTACCCTTCACCCAGCTATCGGGTACACCGTTGTAGGCAAGGCCTTGCATGTAGACCTCATCTTCACCGTAGAACCCGACATTGACATTCTGATAATAAACTTGATCCCCACCAGTAGTGAGAATGGCAACATAAGTTTCCGTCTGCAGGTCGGCAGGCGGGGTGATGATTTCTTCATCGGCCATGACGGGAGCAATGGCCATTGTTGCCAAAAGACAAAGTGTCATAATTTTCTTCATGTTCTTTTTCCTTTCTTTTTTTATGGTTTATTAATTATTTAAAGTTATATCAATTAATTGCCTTCGGCTATGTCTTTTGAAAAGAAATATGAATAATTAGAATAATTATTTTCATTAATTATCATAATTATCTAAATATGATTTCTGGTAATTCCTGATAATTTCTTTCTAATGACTACCATAGAAGATGCCTTAATTCTTTAATTCTTTAATTCTCTAATTCTTTAATTTCAATCTGAACCACTTGCTGCTGTCCTTCTCGCTGGTCAGCGTCACCTCGGTGGGATTGTCGTCGCTGTTGAAGCTGAGCTGGTAGGGGCTGCCCGTGCAGACGAAGTCGACGAAGGGCTGCCAGTAGCTGTAGTTGTAGAAAAGGTTGGCCCCTTCGAGAGGCTGTATGCTGACTGTCTGCCGCTGATAGTCGGCCATCTCCATGGCAATGGCATAGCCGATGTAGAGGTCGATGCCACTGAAGCGCGTGTGCCATCCCAACACCATGCGGTGGGGGTCGTTGGCAGCACTCTCCATGTTGACACCGAGGTAGACTTCGCGCACCTGCTCACCGTAGTTGGCTCCTGTCGTAGCGGCACACTCAGTCAGGATGTCGGCCAACTCGCTGCACATCTCATCGGCCGAGGGGCCCGTTGTGCGGTTGTAGCCGAAGAGCCATTGCCCCTTTGTACCGGCAAAGCCCTCAGCTACCGTGGGTGCGGGCAGCACGATGGAACCTGTAGCGGAGCGCAACGAGTTATCATTGCTGTCGTAGGAAAGTTCGCTTGCGGTGGCTCCTCTGAGCGATACGGGTTCGTAGAAACGCAGACCTTCAGGAGTGTACACAAACGGCATGGAATAGTTCTGACCATTGTCGGAGAAGGTGAGCAGGTTGTCGGTCATGGTGACAGCCACATCCTGTCCTTCCACGATAGCCCGCTTACGTGTCACGGCACTCAGGGTGCTACGGATCTGTGCCACTTTACTCACATAGTCAATAGCTGACTCCTGAAGTGGATACATACGCAACCGCATGCCATGCTTCTTGCCCCGCAGGACTACAGAGTCGGCAGAGGCAGAGAGGAAGGTGAACTCGTAGTCGCTCTCATAACCTTTGGCATGACCCTGCGACGGCTGCGACCAATAGTGAAACAGTGGGTTGTAAGTGTCGAAAGTGAGCAGGACTAGCTTCTTCGGTGATGCGGTAGAGCGAGGTCCATTCTGCACCAATAGGATAAGTGGTGTTGGTGACAGGATTCTTGACAGCTTGTTCGCATGCTATTGTCGCCTCACCATTGGCGAAGCGCACAGTATAGGCTACACCGCCCATTGAACCGTCGGCGGGATAATAGTCGAGTGCCCACCCTTGCTGTTGACCTTCCAATGTGGCATAGTAGGCGTTCTGACGGTCAGCCATGCGCTCGGCTGCAGACTCTCCGAAAACGTTGTCCACATCGTTGGAACAGGAAGTAAGGACTGCCAAAGTTGCAGTAAAACAGCAACTTACAAGAACATGAGGCAGTGATTGATATATTGTTTTCATTTCTTTTGATATTAACGGTGGTGGATTCTTAGTTTGTCAGTTCATCCAAGTCAATGCTGCCATCGATGATTTCGTCCATGCGTCGCTGAATGACAGTGCGCAGGTCGTCGATGTCGATGTTCCACGTCGTCTGCATGTAGCTGCGTATCATCTGTAGCTTCTGCGAGATGATCGCGGCGCCGTCGGTACCGGCAGTCGTCATCTTCTGCTGCCACTCTGCAGGCGTATAGACAAGATAGAAGGCCATTGTCTCGGCAAAGTCCTCATTGTACTCCTTCATGGCATACGTTGAGATGAAGCCCCGCTGCAGGGCATAGCTCTCAGTCTTTCCCGATGCATACCAGCTGGCGGGTTCGTAGAGTCCCTCTGAGATCTTTTGGTAATCCGTGTCATAGTCTTTCGTCTGCGTCAGGATGTGCGTGAACTCATGATGGATAGACTGGAAGTAAGAATTATTGAGGAACGAACGCGTGATTTTCAGTTCGTTCACGTCGAAAAGCGTTATCTTCATGCCGCCCTCTGCCTGTCCCATCATATAGCGGTTGTCGGTCTCGAAAGCTGGCGACCCCACAAACTGGAACACCTTCGGTGCGAGTTGTCGTGTGAAATCCATCCCAGCCACTTCGTCGTAAGCCTGCAGCCAAGTGTGCAATACGATGTGGGCCAGTTTGACGGAGTTCGACAGGTCGGCAGGAGCGAGTGTGTAGGTGAAATCCGTTTCCATGTCCTCAAGACGATACTTCAAGTTGATGTTGTAGGTCTCTACATAGTTTTTATGCAGCCACAGGTCGAAGGCTGTCTTGGGTCGCGTAGAGTCTTTAACCACCGTGGTGTCGTCGAGGGCATCTTCGCTACAGGAGGTGAGGGTTATAAGAGTTGCTGTAATACAGCAACATACTAGAACCGTTGTCAGTAATGAATATCTTGTTTTCATCTTTTCTACTTTTTTATTATCATTATCTGGGGTTGGCTGTGATGCCCGCATTGATGACATATTCATGGAGCTGGATGGCGCGGCGCGGGTCGTCCTTCTTCATCGTGTCATAGACGGTGATGTTGCCGTCGCCCAGCGTTCCATCCACGTTGCGGCGGTAGATCTCGATGCCATAGCGCTTGACGTCCTGCCAACGCAGTCCCTCATGCAGACAGGTGACACGACGGGCATGAAGCACGGCATGTATCAGGTTTTCCTGTTCACCTGCAGTCACGGTGAAGTCAGGGTCGAGCTTTTTCTTCGGCGTGGGCACCGTTGGCGTGTAGTAGGCTTTCTGGTTGCCGTAGGCTTGGCGCAGCGTGGTTGCATCTACCACTCCTTGATTGGAGGTGAAGGAGTTCATCCACGCCGTGAGGTCGGCATAGGCATGTTCGTAGTCGCCCTTGAGCGCGTAGGCCTCAGCACGGTCGAGGATGAGAGCATCAGTAGTAAAGGCTGGCACGATCATACGCGGATAGCCAATACCGTTCACGATGTCGGTGTATTCCACATATTGACCCATCTTCAGCATGTAGATCTTCGGCGAACCGCTCATCTGACCGGCAGCGAAGTACGTATTCTGCGATCCCCAGAAACCTGTGCTCTGCAGCGTCTCGGTTTGCGAAATCTTGGTGCTGTGGCAGTAGCCTTTCGCCACTGCAGTGGGACCATAGACCCATTCCCAATAGGAATTGGAGGTGATGATGAGCAGGTTGGCTTTGTCGCTGGCATTGATGAAGGTGTTGTAGCTGGCACTACCCAGAGCTATGCTGCCCAGGGTCTTCCAGTCGCGCAACATGTCGGCAGGCTGAGAGGTCAACACGCGTGTTGCACACTCAATACAACGGTCAAGGTTCGACATGTCTTCCTTCATATAATAAAGGTAGAAACGTGCGGCAAAAGCGTTGGCCGCGCGCAGGTTGAAGTGATACTTCGGCACCGTATAGATGTTGTCGTTGATGAGTGGCAGCCCCTCTTCGATGTCGGCAGCGATATTCTCATAAAGTTCAGCCATCGTGCCACGACTATAGGTCGGCGACACTGTGGTCTCTGTGGTCCTCATGTAAGGCACACCCATGGCTTCATGGCAGGTCTTGCTGCTATAAGGAAGACAGAAGATGTTTGCCAACTGGAAATGGCAAAAGGCCCGGCACAACAGAGCCTCGCCTCGCTGGGCATTGAGACGCTCCGGTCGCCCTAAATTGTCGATGGCGATGAGCACGTTGTTGGCAGCGGCAATGCTCTTGTAGCAGTGCTCCCAAAGTGCATACGGTCCGTCTTGGTTTTTCCAGGTGATGTCCTGCCAGTTGGCAGCTTCTTCCTCCAGCGTCTGATAGGCCGTATAGCTGCTGCTGCCCGTGCAGTGGTCGGTGTTGTCGCTGTACATCTCCGACATCAGGAAGCTGTTGGTCAGCGGGTAGGCATTGACCAGCAGTTCGGTGATCTTCGTGTCGGTATCCAGCTCGGCGCGATTATCGGGCAGCACGTCGAGATAGTCGTCGCAGGAAGACAGGGTCGTTACAAAGCAGCAACTGATAAGAACCTGAGGCAGTAATCGATATATTGTTTTCATCTTTTAAATGCTTAATGCTAAATACTTAACTCCTAATTCCTAAATTCCCATTCGTAATGTCATTGTGAACTGCTTGGGAATGGGTGATGCCACACCACCAGCATTGACAAATTCCGGATCTTGGCCATTCAGCTTCGAGTCGGAGTAGAAGAGGAAGAGGTTCGTGGCCTGTAGCTTCAACGACAGATCGCTGATATGGAGGGGACGAAGCCACGACTTGGGGAAGTCGTACGACAGCGACACTTCCTTCATACGTACGAAATCGCCTTTGGCCGTGCGTGCTGTAGAGTAGTTGTAGGCATTGTAAAGAATACCCATGTTAGAGTCTTCCGACACTTGACGCTTGGTCAAGATTACGGGAATGTCGGTCTTCTGCTCATCGCCCGGCATGAGCCAACGGTTCTGGAACTCCTGTGGCATAGCGTCGAGGTCGGAGTAGCTGCTACGGAACGACGGATAGAGACGCAGTACATTTCCGAAAGAATAGGTGACAAACAAATTCAGGCGGAAATTCTTGTATTTCAAGATATTGCCCAAACTGCCGTAAGTGGTGGGCTCCGTCGGTCCCTCGTAGACGAGATTGTCGAGCAGCTGCGACTGGAACTTGATTGTTGCACCCGCATTGACAATGTTGCCATCCTGGTCGGTGATGCGCGGCAGACCGTAGTTGTCAAGTCCGTTGAAGCGGAACGAGAAGAGCGCGCGGTGTGGATAGCCCACGCGGGTGAAACCATTACCCTGCACCATCTCAATGATAGTTGGGTCGGCCTGAAGGTTAGTGACCTCGGTGGTCACGTGGGTAAAGATGAAGTTTGTCTCCCACGAGAAATTGGGCTTCTGCACATTCTTGGTGGTAATGCTCAGTTCCGTACCGCTCGACTTCATGTCGGCGACGTTGGCCCATTTCTTGATGGCACCGCCCACACCCGAGGTGTTGATAGGACCGATGAGGTCGTAGTTGTCGCGGCGGAACCAGTCGAACTCCACGTTGATGCGGTTGGCGAGCAGACCCACTGCCAGTCCAATGTTCAACTCATGTTTCTTCTCATAGGTCAGTTCCTCGTTGGCAATGTCCTGAATCTTCATACCCGTTTCCTGAATGCTGCTGAAAGGGCGGTAGGGCTTGTAGTTCATCATGACGATGGTGGCATTGCTCACGTTGAGGGGACCCGGGTCGGCGGTCAGTGAGTAGCTGGCTTTCAGCGAGAGGTTCGAAAGCGTGGGGCGGAGTTGCTCAAAGAAAGGCTCCTCATGAACGTTCCATGCACCAGAGATGTTCCACGTAGGCAACCAGCGTGCCGAACGGCTACGGCCTAAGCGATTCGTACCCTCATAGCGATACGTACCATTGACGGTGTAGCGTCCTTTATAAGAATAGGTGCCGTTGGCGAAGAAGGCTGACGTACGGCTGCGGGTGCGTCCGAGCGAGTAGTAGTCGGCATTGTCCTCAATGGTTTTCTTGAAGAACTCATAGAGGTAGAAGGGCAACTCACCTTTCTCATACTGCATACCCCATCCGTTGAAATAGTTGCGCTGGCGGTCGATTGCCCCCACCTCAGAACCAGCAAAGAGATTGACGATGTGGGTGTCTTGGAACACATAGTTCCACGAAGCTGTCAGTCGGAAGTCGGTTGCCAGCATCTTGTTGTCGTTCTTCAGGTAGATACCACCCACGGGAAGAATGCTCACGGGGAGGTCGTAGGGGTTATCGGGGTTGTGGTAGAGCCAGGGATTGTTCTGGCGGATATACGCATCACCCATGGAGCGGTAGGCTCCTGCTTGGTTGGAGGCCTCACGGATCTGATGTTCGCGGGTGGAAGTGAGGTAGTTGATGGAGGCCAAGGCTGCCAACTCCAACGTGCGAAGTGGTTTCCACTTCAGTTCGCCCTGAAACTTCATGCTGATCTCATTGAGGTCAATATAGTTGTTGTCGAGCTCGTTCTTGATGTTGAAAGGCGTGTAGTTGCGGGTGTAATACTCATCGGCATCCATCGTACGCGAGGAGTTCAAAGCAAAACTGAAGGGGTTGATGTCGAAGTCGCGTTTCACCTCGCCGTTCACCACGTCGGTCGACTGGCTGAGTGTTCCCGGCTCACGCTGCTTGCGGTAGTAGCCGTTGGTAATCAGATTGAGCGTCAACTGCTGCGACATCTTGATGCTGGTGTTCATGTTGGCCGTATAACGGTCCACGCTGTTTTGGCGGTAGCGTCCCGGATCGTACATGGCACTGAGCGAACCGTAGAAACTAATGTTTTCCGTACCTGCCGACACACTGACCGAGTGGTTATGTTGAATGCTGTTCGAAAACAGTTCTCTGAACCAGTCAGTATTGCGCATTTCGGCTTGGCGGAGGTATGCGTTCTGGGCAGCCTCGTCGTTGGTCAGTGCAAAGCTGCCCGTTGCAGGGTCATAGTCGTTGGTCAGCTGGTACATTTTTCCAAACACACCACTCTTGGAGGCACGGTAAGTGTCGGCAAAGTTGAACCATCCCTTATCACGCATTTCCATATAGACCACCATCTGCTCCTGCGAGTTCATGATGTTATAGTCGCGATAGTTGGGACGGAGACGCAGGGTATACTCACCAGTATAGCCCACACGAGTCTTTCCTGCCTTACCTTTCTTCGTCGTGACGACAATCACGCCCGACATGGCACGTGCGCCGTAGATACTCGTGGCCGAACCGTCTTTCAAGATGTCGAACGTCTCAATGTCGTCGGCATTCAAACCAGCCACGGCTGAGGAGATGAGCGTTTCGGCATCGCCACTCGACAGATCGTCGGCCGTCACATCGGTCACATCCTCCATGATGACGCCATCGATGACCCACAACGGCTTGGAGTTACCATAAATACTGGTTGCACCACGGACACGGATCTTGGGTGCCGTGCCGAAAGTGCCACTGACATTCTGCACCGACACACCTGCCGCACGTCCTTCAAGAGAACGGCTGATGTCGGCCATACCGTCGAGTTTGGCATCAGAGGCACTGATTTTTGTGGTGGCACCCGTGAAGAGGCGCTTGTCCATCTTCTGCATACCAGTGACAACGACCTCCTCCAACTGTTGGCCGCTGTCGGGTTTCAGGCGTATTGTGCTTTGCTGAGCCAATTTGCCGACGGCTATCTCCTGCGTCTCGTAGCCAAGATAGGACACGACGACTACATCGCTCTTCGACGGAGCTGTCAGGAGGAAGTGTCCCTCTAAGTCGGTGACAGTGCCTTGTCCGCCCTTCTTCAGCTTCAAGGAGGCACCAATGAGAGGTTCGCCCGTCTCGTCGAGCACAGTGCCGCGGATGGCATCGCTCCCCGTCTGACCCAAGACAGACAAGGTGAACAGCAATAGTGCTAAAAGACTCTTAAATCTTTGCATAATGGTGAGAGGTGAGAAATGAGTGGTGAGTGGTGAGATTGAATTAACGGACGACTATTTTCTTACCATTCTGGATAAAGATACCATGGGTGGGATTTGCTACATAGCGGCCCTGCAAGTCATAGACACGGTTGTCTTGCTGCGTCGGCAACGAAACATGCTGGATGGCGGTGGCCCCTGGGACTCCTCCATTATAGTAATCCTCCGACTTGTGCGGGTCGTTCTCGTTGGCTTTGTAGTCTTCCTTGTCAGTCTCAACGAAATGAGCATAATAGATTTCTGGTCCGCTGACAGTGACAGTCATCTCGCGCTCCGTTCCCACGGTGTTGCCGCTGCTGTCGGTCCAGTGGTCGAACTTGAAGTATTCAGTCCCATAGTCAGACCTGGAATCACCATAGGCTGTCAGTGTCACCTGGTCGCCGGGCTCAGTGTAAAGTTTGTCGGCGTAAGCGTTGCCACAACCTATTTGATCTTCTGCCACACGGGCAACGACACCCTTAGTGAATACGGCAAAGATATAGTCGGTTGGAGTTGTCATCTGGCTCAGTGCCTCTTCTGCCAGTTCAGTGGCCTCTGTTGTTGAGTTTCCCTTGAATGAATTATGGTCGTAGATAGCAGTAAAATATCCATCATCTCTCACTTTTACTTGTAAGTCGGCATCTCTATCGTAGATTTGGTTGCCATTGTCACGGGCATAACCTGCGAGCATGTAACCTTCAGCGGGCTTGGCCCATATAAACGCGTCACTAGTGGATACAGGTTCGGTGCGTTTGAACTCAGAGGTTGCAGCATAATCTTTTTTTTCTTCGCTTTCTTTGCCGAAATCAGTATAGACCGTACCTGCTCCTGTAGGATAAACTTCGGCTTTCACCCAAACAATGTAAGTTTCGTTGGCGAATGCAGTCGCGGTGCAAATGAGCGCCAACGCTGCGGCAATGAATATTTTCTTCATGCTTTTTGAGGTTTTAAGGTTTTTGGGAATGTGATTGTTAATTCTTTATTTTTCATTAAACTTTCTTTGTAAGAGGATGCTGTCCTGATGCCAAATGTTGCCATGAGAAGTGCATGTGGCAGGTCGAGTTGCGCAACAATGGGCGTGAGAACCAGCAATGAGAGGATGGCCACCAAGAGAGCGGCACATATCACTGGCAACCACTTGCGGCGAACAGCCCAGAGCAGTAACGGCAGTGGATTGAATACGAGTAGATACCAGTTCCACTGTGTGGCTTCAAGATCAGAGAGCAGAACTAGCGCTGTGAGGCCCAAAGCCAAGATGATGTAGATGGCCAATAGCAGATAATCGGTGAAGAGAGGCAGACGTCGCCAGCCCCATTTCCACTGCCCGAAGGTGATCACCACCACCAGGATGAGCAACAAAGAGAATACAACTGTAGGTGTCAGCAGGCGGGTCCAGATGGAAGCAGAGCTTACTGAAGCCGTCGTTGTCAGAGTTTCGGAATCACCTGAGATGATGTGCCGGTTATCGCTAGAGAGAGTAGCTTGTCTCCATACTTCGGGCAGCGTGCTCGGCGTGAGCTTATGCTCAAAGGGGCCTGTCTCGTCGCCAGCCGGCCCCATGATGGTTTGCCAGAAGAACCGGCTCCAAGGATAAGGTGCCGATTCGGTCAACATCTGATCGCGGAACGACCCGTTAGTTTGGGCAGGCAACTGCCGATAACCCACAGGAGAGGGCAAAACTGAAGTTATCAAGTCGATGACCATGGAGGCACACTGGGTGTGCAGGTAGTTGTAGCGATAGCACCCTCCTCGCACAATCTCTTTGTCGGCATGTTGCCAAAGCATGAGCTTTTCCTTCGGAGTGAGGTTGAGCTGGTGCTGAGCTACGCCACGTCCTGCATTGCGATAATACTCCAGATAGGCAGGTGTAGGTGCTGCTGCGAAACCGCCCATAGCCTTGCCGCGGAAAAAGTCGTACAGTCCTTTCGCATCAGTTGGCGTTTCAAAAGTGAAACAATAGTCCATCTTATGGTCAGGACATTGCAACCGCAATGCGCAGTGGCCGAAGAGAGAATAAGGTTCGGCAGCAGGACTTACAACGAGCAGGCTTGCTGTGATGTAGTCGGGCTTCAGTTGCTCCAGTGAATCAGGGGCAGCTGCAGCCTCAGACGCAGCTCTGCTCACGCTTGGGGTGAGCAGCAGCATTGTCAGCAGCAGAGTGTGTATCAGCCTTGTCATTCGTCGTTTCTTTGTTTGTTAATCTTGATAAAGCCATTCGGAATCCCCCGCGGGGGATTACCGAATAGCGAACATGAGAAAACTACTTAATCACAATCTTTTTACCGTTCACGATATAGATTCCTTTTTTGTTCTGACCCTCATTGACGCGGCGGCCCTGCAGGTCGTAGGCCTGTTGAGGCAGAACCTCAACACACTGTTCGATAGCGGTGGAAATCACCAGCTTGGGACCATCGGTGTACTGCTTGCCGTCGACGAACTCCAGGTCGTTGGTCTGGTTGGTATCGCCACCCTGTCCGTTGTTGAAGATGATGAAGGCGGGAGCAGCCTCACCTTTGTAGCTGAAAGCATAGACGTTGTGGCCGTCCACTTGCTCTTCAGTAGCAGTCAGCTGTGTTCCAGGCCATTCGCCCATCTGCATATTCTCGTCGGTCCAGGTGTATGCCCATACCTCAGCCCAGTCGGCCACATTCACGTAGGTAGCGGTCCAGGTGCAGTCGTCGGTGCGCTCGGCATCAAGTGTCAGACTGTTCTCCTCAAGGTTGAACACGAAGTTCAGCGTGTAGAAACCGCTCATTTCGGGAGTCCATGAGAAATTCTGCGGGTCGCTGCCAGGTGCGGGCAGTTCGTAGACGCCCCACTGCTGATCAGCACGCAGCTTATACTCGAAGGTCTTCGGCTCTCTTACCTCCAGGTCGGTGATGGTCAGCGTGTACGTACCATCTTCTGCTTGTGTCATCATCAGGTCGGTGTCCCAATCAGAGAAGTCACCCACGATGCCGTATTCATGCTCCTCATCCTGTGGCTGTTCTGCATCGATGCAGTAGAGACGCAGGTTGTCGAAATACCAATCCTGATAGTTGGCCGTACCCGTGTACTGCAGTTTCAGGTTCATGTCTTGGTCGTCGGCCTTGTCGAAGGTGATGACGTTTTCAACCCATCCGCCGCCATAGACACCGCCGCCATACATACCGACACCCGTCAGCGAACCTACCTTCTCATCGTTCACCAGCACCTCTGCGCTAACGGTTGCGGGCGACATATAGGTGACAGACAGCACATACTTGCCCTTGGGCAGTCCGCTAATGGTCTGCCACATATAGGAGTTCTTTTCGTTGGAAGTGCGATAGTAGTCGGCTGTTACACCATAGACATTCTTATCGGCTTCGTTGGTCTTGGGATTCGTCCAGGCAGTCTTGTCTGTACGAATCTCCATGTTCAGTTTGTGCCATGCTGTGGCAACTGCTGTGCCTGTGGCGTTGCCAGCCACGATCTTTTCTGTATAATCTTTTGCGTTGGTCACCCCCTCACAATAAGCATTCGACACATAAACGTCGAAGATTGCTGTTTCCAGCAGTTCCTTCATCTCTGTGGCATTGGCGGCTGAAGAGGGCTGTTTGGCTATGAGTTCCTGAATCTGTTCGAGTATCTCCTTCTTTGCATAAGGATAGGCCTCCTCATTATAGGCTGCGGCTGTTTCCTTGGCTTTCTCCAGTTTGTTATAGGCTTCAAAGGCGGCAACAAAAGCATCCAAGGCTGTGTTGATGGCATCGATGTCGGTACCTTCGATGGCCGTGAGGAGGTTTGCGCGCTCCTCACCCGTGACGATGTCAAACTTCGACATACCGATAATGGCTTGGGCATCAGCCTTCACATCCTGCAACAGGACTTCAAGCAGCGAAGCCTCATCCTTTCCATAGAAAAGGCGGAAGTTATCAATACGGTAGGAAACTGAGGCCTGAGCACCGATTGTCAGCTTGCCATCAGCCTCGAGATTATAGGCTGAGGGGTGAACACGCAGGAAAAGGGCATCGGAACCGCCCTGAACCAGTGTGCCTGTGCCAGAACCCATCTTCAGGAAAGCCTTTTGGTTAAGCTTAGCATCGAAAATATAATAACCAGCGGGCAGGTGACTGATGGTCTGAGTGACACCGTTGGTACCAGACGTGACAAATTCCAAGATATTATTACCATCAATATAAGGAATAGACTCAGTATTTAGCGGTTCGCCGACATTTCCTGTAGCGCTGACCCAGTTCCATGGTGCGAGTCCTGTCTCAAATGAGGGATTCTCCAAATAGGCGGCCGTGATGTTCACCGGTTCGTTGGTGGCAGCAAGAGCTGTACTCATAGCTGCATACAATGTTTCTGTTTGGGCATCAACACTTTCCTGGTCGGTTGGGTCGTTGAGTAAAGCCTGTGCAGTTTCAATGGCCGCCGATAGGTCATTGCTGTTCAATTCTGCGTTGAGGGCATTAGCCTTATTGATAGCATTGGACAAGTTGGTAGTCACAACACCTCCGAAAAACTCCAGTTTCAGATCATCAACAATTACGTAGTAGCTTGAACCATAGCACACTTGGAAACGACCTGTCGTAGCCTCAGTGAGTTCGATGTCAAGCACATCCTGATCCCAGACATTGCTGGTGAACTGTTCACTCAAACGCACGCCGGGAATCAAGTCATCCTCCGTACCGCCCGTAGGCATGAAACCGGTCTTGATATTGTTGACCTGCTGGGTAGCACCAGGATTAGAAGTCTGACCGTTGCGGGCATACAGATTTACTGTGAGTCGATAGGTTCCGGCTGGCAGTGTAATCTCGTTGGCCTGCTGATAAACCAGGCCGGCTGCACCTGTGAAACATAGACCCTTTTCGCCAGTAACACCCTGTTCAGGACCAGGCTCACCAATGGTTGCATATTTTCCAGACTGAATGTTGACTCCGTATGTGACAACACCACCATTGGCATTCTTCTGTTGCTCTACCAATTTCCATCCCTGAGCCTCATAATCTTCACCTTTGGCCACATTCCAATCAGAGAACAACTCAATGACATTAACATCTACATTGTGTTGATTGTCATGATGAACAACTATGGGCAGTGCATCGCACTCTTCAAACCCAGCATTAGGAATGTACTGCGACGTCACGTCTGTCTGAGCCTGTACACCTATAATAGTATATAGGAAGGCAACTGCAAAAAGTAAAGATTTCTTCTTCATATGCGTGATTATTTTTAAATTTGACTGGTGCAAAGATAGACATTTTAACCACGCAAAACAATAGTTTTCACAAATTGTAAAGCCGAAAACCACGAATTGTAAAGCCTTTTAGACCCTACTTTTTACAATTTGCGCAAAAGAAAAAAGAAAAACTTGCTACTTTGTCATTGAACGGAATTCTGTGGGCGACACAGAGTAGCGGGTTTTAAAGTCGGCCGTGAAACGGGTATGACTGGCAAAGCCGGAGGAGGCTGCCACCTCCCCAATGGTCATCTCCGGATGCTGGCGCAACAGCTGTGCGGCATGTTCCAGACGGCTGTCGCGAACGAAGCTGGCCAACGACTTGAAATTGCTTCCCTTGGCGAAGGCTGCGCCAACACGTTTTTCCGACAGCCCAAAGCGGCTGGTGATGGTCTGGCGGTCGCACACGGGCTTGAGATGCAACTGCTCGCTGAGTATCACCCCACTTATGTATTGGAACAGCTCCTCGTCGGTCATCGCATTCAAGTCTGGCTCAGCAGCCTTGACAGTCGACTCTGGCTCTTCGACGGTTTCACCCTTCATAGCTTGCAAGGTTTCTTCATATTTCTGACTATAACCCTTGACCGATTGCATGGCCTCTTCGTATTTCTGCTTATAGTCGATGGCCTCCGACATCTGTTCCACAAGCACATGGTTCTTGTAGTCGACAAAGCGTTTCTGACGGAAGAAGTAGAAAGCGAAGGCACAAGCCAACAGCATGATAATCGCACTCATGGCCATGATGAGATTCTTACGACCAATAATAGCCTGCTGCCGTTCTATCTCCATTTGTTGTTCCTGAGCATGATAGCGGGCGGCATAGTCGTGGCTTTGGTTTCGGTGTTGCCGGTCGTTCAGTATCTGGAGCAGCGCTTCATAGCGTTTCCGATAGCCCAGGCTGGCAACGGTATAACCCTGAGCCTCAGCAGCTTCAGCACGTGACAGGAGAATGTCGGCAAAGTCATGTCGCAGCGTGTCACCCTTCATTTCTGCCTCGGCTGCTCGATAGATGGCAAGCATGGCGGGATAGTCGCCCAGACGCCCCAGGGTGGGGGCTATCATCTTCCGTCCGTCGAGCGTATGACCGTAGTCTGTCTTACCGAAAAGGGCCAGTTCGCGGCGAGCCTTCATGCCATCGTCCATCTCAGCATAGGCGGCCGCTTTGAAGGCCAAAGCCTGTGCACCATAGAAGTCGCAGTAATCCTGCAGTTGTTCAAGCGTTGTGGGTGCATGCTCCGTGCCGTCGATAAAGTCATCGGGATGTTCTTCCATCTCGGTCAGACGGTCTTGAATGAGTTGCGCCACAGGCAGGATTTCTTCATGATGTCCCGTTTCTCGCAGCACGGTAATCTTTCGCTTGCAGGCCAGGATATACGAAAGAATCGCATTGAAATTGGAATGACTCTTCAACTGCTTGATGGCATTGTCTATCTTGGCCATACCCTCGGACTGTTGTCCCAAGTGGGTCATCGCCATACCGATGTCGGCCTCTGCACGCAGAGCCTCACTCTCTTTACCCAGACCGCGTAGCAACTTGGCATACTCCATGGACCAGCGTAGCAGCAACTCATCGTCGTGCCGCATGCGCGATGCGTTGACCAATAGTTCCAACACTTCCTGCTGGCGTCGGGGATGATGCTTCACAGAGTCGTGTGACAGCAACGTCTCTCCAATTTGAAGAGCCATGAACTGCCGTTGGTTACCTGTCGACCAGGTAAACAACCGCGCGCGCAGCAACTCAGCGCGAAAGTCGGCAATGGCCCCAGTCTGTTCGGCAGAGTCGATGAGCTCCAAAGCCTGTGCAGGAGCTTTCTCATACAACTCGGCAGCACGCTGTTCTATATATTGGGAGTCAGGAGAAACCGACATGGGTCTCCTGGCCGTGCACCCACACAGGGTGAGCACAACGACAAGAGAACACAGGAAATATCGGTTCACATGAATCTCCATAGTCTTTCTGTTGTTTTTGATGTTGCTCTTTTTCAGTTGTTGACGCTGAGCACGCCCATTGGTCCTGTGGTGGAGGCGTGATAACGGATGAGCTTATAGCCGCCTTCACCGCTGACCACGATGCCTCCGTTATTCATGTCGTATTGCCGATGGCAGTTTTTGCAAGAAGCCTTACCGTCGCTGCTCATGGTCAGCTGATAGCGTGGCATGTTGCTTTCCTCATAGCAATTAGGGCACTGGGCATCGTAAGCATAGAACGTAGGTGGATTGTCAAGAGTGCCATAACCCACTATCACGCCCGAGGCATTGTAGACGCCCAACACACTGGTTCGTTGCTTCTCCACGGCATTGATGGCCACACGACTTTTCATGCCTTGGTTGTTCTCGAAATCGTAATAGCCATCTGTGCTACGACTGATACGGCAGAAAAGGCCTGGTGCCATGGGATTCATAGCCGACGACAGGGTGGCATCCAGGTGGATGGAGTTGTCGTAGACGAAATAGGCCCTGTGGTTGCTGTATTCGAGCTCAGAGTCACCACACGACGAGATAACGAGAGCCAAAAGGCCGGGAAGAAGCAATCGACGAACTCTACTCATAGCGTATTCTCGACAGCGCTTCGGCCAGCTTTTCCAGTCCCTCCTGCAGGGGTTTGCTCACGATGCCCTTCATCAGGAAGTTGAGTTCTGCATCGATGGTCACTTTCAGCTTGCTTGTTGTGTCAGTGACGGGAAGCATCTGCACCCAAAGGTTGAAAGGCAGCGGTGAGTCCACTGACTGGTATTTCACACATTTAGGATCCTCGCGTTCCACGATGCGAAGGGCTATTTTGCCAATGGGTGGCACGTTCACACTAATATGGTCGTTGTCGAACGACATATTCTGCAACTGATCGTCGTTGACCAGATGCTTCACTCTCTCGGCATTGCTCAGGTCGCTCAGCATATCAAACACGCTCTGCTGGCGATAAGGCACCTGTTTCACGGAGCTTTCAAATCTACTCATATGATGGGTGATGAATGATAAATGGAAGATAGGTAGTCATTAGCCCTGACACCAGCGGTCAGGAGCCTTGCGCCATTCGGCAAGCAGATGGGTGTCAGCCTCTTGGATATAACCAGTCTCCAGAGCCTTGGCCACCACATGCTCATAGTCGGTCAGGGTGACGAGTTTCACATTAGCATCCTCAAAAGCCTTCTCGGCCACGGGGAAACCGTAGGTATAGCTGGCCACCATGCCTACCACCTCGCAGCCAGCCTGACGAATGGCTTCCACAGCCTTCAATGAGCTACCGCCAGTAGAGATAAGGTCTTCAACGACCACCACTTTCTGCCCTGGTTGCAGGTCGCCCTCAATGAGGTTCTGCATGCCGTGATCTTTCGGTTTCGGACGCACATAGACGAATGGCATGTTCAGGGCATCGGCCACGAGCGCACCTTGTGCGATGGCTCCCGTGGCAACGCCAGCCACCACGTCGGCCTCAGCGAAGTTTTCGAGGATGGCGTTCACGATGCGTAGCTTGATGTAGTTGCGCAGGTCAGCGAACGAAAGGGTCTTGCGATTGTCGCAATAGAATGGTGATTTCCAGCCCGAAGCCCAAGTAAAGGGATCGTTGGGTTGCAGTTTGATGGCTTTAATGTCGAGCAGCCGGGCTGCCAATGTACTTTTCTGAATATCCATTTAGATAATAGTATTTTAGTGGTTTACGTGGTGCAAAGGTACAAATTAGCGGGAACAATACAAAAAAAAAGACAGAAAACTTTTTATTTTATTGTCGAGCGGATGCACCTTCGATGTCAATCAAGTGTACGAATGGGCGAGAATGTAAGGTGGAGATGAGCGCTTATGATTTCGTAAAGCCCATCGTCAGCACACTGATGTGCACATCCCCGGCTTTGGCCAATTCACGACCGCAAGCAATGATGGTAGCTCCGGTGGTCATGACATCGTCTATCAGGAGAATGTGCTTTCCGCTGGCCGCCGCACCGCCGGTCAAGATGAAAGCGTCTGCTACATTTTCTCTGCGCTCCCACTTCTCTAAATGTGTCTGACTGCCATGAAACGATTTCCGCGCTATGATGTCGGTCCTGACTGGCAGATGGGTCACTTCGCTGACTCCACGGGCTATCTCTTCGCTCTGGTTATAGCCGCGCTCACGCCTCCGCTTGGGTGCCAAGGGAACGGGCACAATCATGTCTATGCCATCGAAAAAGCCTTTTTGAGCCAGTTCACGTGCTGTCATACGCCCCAGGAAAACTCCTACTTCCGGATGGTTCTTGTATTTCATTTTCAGGATGACGTGGCTGGCGGGCGACTTTGGGGTATAGAAGAACAGCGCTGACACGCGCTCCACAGTAAACTGCCCCCACAGCAGCCTGGCCATCTCATTGTCGTAGGGCATACGGCCGAAGGGGGTGCGCGGCAGGTCGAAGTTGCACCCAGTGCAGATGACTTGTTCGCTGATGGCCAACCGATTGCCGCAAATGGCGCATAGCCGGGGCGACAACAGGTCGAGCAGCCTGGAGAAGAAGGTGTACATTTCTTAGGGGTTAAGGGGTGAGAGGTGAGAGAAATGGCATGATGGGAATCATGACAGGGAATCCAACACATCGAGGATGATGTCCATGGTGAAGCCACGACTCAGGGCGAAGCGAATGAGCTTTGTGCGTCGCTCATAGTCGTTTTCAGCCTTAACACTCTTGCTCTTGGCTTCCAACAGCGGACGTAGCTGCGCCACATAGTCTTCGCCCGACACCTCATCGAGTACACGTCGTTGCACCTCGGCGGAGATCCGCTTGGCATATAGAGCCTGCTCCACCTTGCGTCGTCCCCATCGATTGTAGGTCAGCTTGTCTTTGACAAAAGCGCGGCAAAAGCGTTCTTCATCGATGTAGTGATGCTCTTGCAGATAATCGATAACGCGTTCTTGTATGCACTCCTCCACTTCCCAACGGCGCATCTTTTCACGCATCTCGTGGGCACAATGCTCGCTGCGTGCGCACAATGCCGCCAGTTTCTGAATGACTTCTTTCTCTGTGAGTGGTTTCATGTGTAAATACATTATAATAAAAGGATCCTGCCACAGCCTATCCGTAAACCGCTTTGACAAAACGGGGCTTTCCAAAAGCATCTTTGCGGACGACTACCTGCCGATAGCCCATGGCAATGAGCAGTTTCTTTACCTCTTCTGCATATAAGGCATTGACTTCGAAATAGAGTTCGCCCGCCGGTTTCAGCGCTGATTGGGCGAAATGCGCGATGGCACGATAGAACAACAAGGGGTCGTCGTCAGGGACGAAGAGCGCCTGCGAGGGTTCATGGTTCAGCACATGCGGGGCCATATCGGCCTTCTCGCATTCGCAGATGTAGGGCGGGTTGCTCACGATGAGGGAAATCCCTCTCTTATCCTCCCAGAGGGGGGCTAATATATCCATCTGATGGAAAACCACCTCTGCGCCAAGTCTCGAAGCATTGCGGCGGGCAACAGCCAAGGCCTCTTCCGAGATGTCGATGGCATCGACATGTGCCTGCGGCAGGTCCAAAGCCAGCGTGATGGCGATGCACCCGCTACCTGTACCAATGTCGAGGAGACGCAATGGGGAATGAGGGATGGAGGATGAATGGTCTTCCACGATCCAGCGGCACAGTTCTTCGGTCTCTGGACGAGGGATGAGCACAGCGGGCTGAACCTCAAAAAGCCTGCCGCAGAAGGTTGTCTGCCCGATGGCATACTGCACAGGGGTGCCCGACTCCACTTGCTCCACGATGGTTGCCAGCCGTTTCTGGTCAGCCGACGGCAGATGGTCGAGTGCACCGCAGAGGGCATCGGCCCACGACACGCCCACGCCCAGTTCGAGAATCATGCGCATAACGGCCTGCGCCTCAGGCTCTTCGCCGATGGCTTTCCGTATTCTGGCTGTCAGTTCCCTGTAGGTCATGGTCTTTGAGGGTGCGAGGGGAATCTATTGTCCGCCTAATCGACTGAAGAAGGTAATGATGTCTTCCCACGTCTTGAAGGTATCGCTACCGAAGGCGATACGTGTGCCCATAAAGTCGGAGGTGCGAGAGTGCGAGGCTTCGGGCATGACAAGGTAGTCACCCAAGAGCAGCGACGGCTCTTCGGCGAACAGCAGATGGCCGTAGGCCGGCACGTTGACGACCTCGCGGGTCCACTCCAGCACGTTCTTGTAATAGTCCAAATCGTAGTTGGGTGCCTGGGCTACAAAGTAGAGATTGTAGGTTTCCAAGAGAAAGCGTACGGCTTTCATGGCCGATGAGCGTTGTTGGTTGCGTGCCTCACGCAAAGTCTCTATACCTATATATATTATAGGACGCTCACGCCCTTCCTGCCGGTCGTCGATCCAACGGATGACGGGAACCACGCTCTCCATAAACACACGGTCGTTCATGCGATGCTCGCCGTGGAAGGATACGCTCTGCGAGTAGTGCTGCTCAAACAGCTCCTGGGTATGCACGAGCGGGTCTTCGTCGCCAAAGAGTCCCCACACGCGCTTCTGTTCCTCGTCAGGCATTTTCTCTCCTCTCTCCTCTCTCCTCACTCCTCCAAACAAAAAGCACTCCTCCTGCACGGCGCGATACTCCTTACAGAGTGCTTTGGTCATGATGAATTCCTGCACGCCGTCCTTCCTCGGATTCAGGAATGTCTGCTTGCCCATCATCCCATGTTCGCCCATCGTATCGGCAATCTGAAAGGCGGGATTGATGAGAATGCGGTCGAAACCATAGAGCTGCTCTGCATACATGCCACCCATCGAGGTGCCGATGATGAGGTCGGGCTGTTCCTTTTCAGCCAATTCTTTCAACATTTTGATGCCCTCGTGTGGGTCAATAGGGATATCCTCTGCCACGATTTCTGCCGAGGGCAACAGCTCGCGCAAGCGAGTTACCGTGCCCGATCGTGCCGACGAGGCGAAACCGTGTACATACATCACTTTCTTCCCCTTCATCAAGTCGGGGTATTGCTTCACATATTCGTTCATTATATTTGAGTTGACGAGTTGACAAGTTATTGGTTATTCGGGCGTAATCACCATTTTCACAATGCCTTTTTCTTCCTTTTTCAGTTCCTTGGGCATTTGGAAAGGTGTCTTGGTGCCCGATGCATTGAAGGCCAGGAGATAGCGTTTGCCGTCGGTATCGTCGGTCAGGATGATGGTCCAGCCGTCGCGGCTCATGTCGAAAGTGGTGCCAGCCAAGCGCTTCGCCCTGTCTTCGGTTATGCCAGCAAAATAGACATGTGCCTCCTGGTGTTTCATCTTAGCGCGCTGCTTGCGCTTGCCGATGATCTTCGGGTCTATCTCCATGGTCTGCAAACCAGCCTTCTGCGAAGTTCCGTTGCTGAAGAAGTCCAAGTCGTCGATGTCGCCAACGGCTATCAGCGCATTGCCAGGAGTAGCCCACAGGCAATAGGGCCGGCTGCCCCACTGATAGGCCGTCCACTCATTTCCCTTTCCGTTTTCAGGTGTCGAGATACAAGGTTCGTTCTTCTGATTCGCCCAAGTGAAGTAGGCAAAGCGCTCATGGGTGAGGCTCCTGACGGTTTTCAGACCGCCAAGCAACCGTGTTCCCATGCTGCGTTGCAGGAAATCGCTCCAAGTGGAAGGCTGGGGAGCCCAGTCGCCATAGTAGTCGTGGAGCAACCAAACGGAAGAAAGCAGGCTGGCCAGCCTCACCACCGACTGCACCTTGGGTTGGTCCTTGCCCTGCTTCTGATGTTTCTGGGAGGTGAAGGGAGTGAGTTGGGAGGTGAGCTTTTCCAGCAGGAGGTACTCCATCATGAGCGCATCGGCGTTCTGTTTCACGTTGCCCATCGCAGCGTAAAACGGCAAACTGCCAAACTCTTGGGCATCGACGGCACACGCGCCGTTAGGCATGATCATGGGTGCCACGACATCGTTCCACACAGCGTTCCAGCGGTCTGTGAGCGCTTTCATTATCGGCGCATCGGGCTTTTTGGCAATGAGATGGCAGAGAGCCACCAAGCATTTCATCTGCTCCTCGGCCATACCATTCTGAAAATCAGTAGCCGCATGGCCTGCTTTCGACAAATCTGCCATACGCTGTTGCCACGAGGCTGCCCGCCCGTTCATGGGCATCATAGCCCAGGCGCAGGCGAGTGCCGACGGCGTTTGCCCCTGACGACCTTTCTCCACAGCTTTCTCCACCACACGAGCCACGCCCTCTTCGTCGTATTTCTCCAGGTTGAAGTTCAGGAATTCCTCAGCCAGCGCCAGGCTGTAGACGTTGTTCCCATTTCCCTTCACTATCTCCCAGCGCAGGCTTTTCATGGCCATCCGCTTCAGCTGGTCGTAGCTGACACCCTGCGGAAGTTGTAAACCTATCTGACCGCCATACTCATGCAAGAAGGCCAACACCATTGTCACGTCGGCATTCGCCTCGCGGAAATGCCCGATAGAGTCGCCCCGATCGTTCACACCGTCATTCACGAAGAGCCCTTTGGCGTACTTTGAGAACTGCGCGAGCCACTCCATGCATTGGCTCTGCACACGATCGGCTGACTGTGCCGAAACCGTTGCAGGTTTCGCGCACGCACATATTATAATAAGGTATAGCCACACGGAGGTGGCGCTCAACAACTTTCTCATGCCACAAAATATTAAATTACCAACCCCGGCAGAGGTCAGTATGGTGATTCACTTTGCTTTTTGAACTTTCGAAAAGTTCTCTGCAAAAGTAATTGTTTTTATTGAGATTTCAAAGAAAAACGCTAAAAAAAGAGTGTCGTGAAAGTTTTTCATGTTGCTATACAATATTTTTCCTGATACTACGTTATTAATGTACGCAGCGTAGGTTAATAATGTAGGCAGCGTAGGTTAATAATGTACGCAGCGTAGGTTAATAATGTACGCAGCGTAGGTTAATAATGTACGGTTGGCATTTGACGCAAACGACAACGGCATTGATGTCGATCGACAACGCGATGTGCCCTCGATGGCACGGTGTTTGCATAGCAAAAAGAAAAAGTTCAACCAATAAAGAGGAATAGAAATATGGCATTGAAAATCAGATTGAAGCAGTATAAGAACGCTTCGAAGAGTTCGTTTGGGAAGTATTATGCCGAGACTGTGCTTTTAGGCGAAGTGCACACGGCCGACATTGCACGGCAAGTGAGCGAAAACACCACGTTCCGCCCTGGCGAGGTGAAAGGCATCATCGACGAGGTGGTGGCAGTGATGACGCGCGAGATGCAGGACGGCAACGCGGTGGTGATTGACGGACTGGGCCGCTTCCGCCTGATGGTGGAGAGCGAAGGCGTGGAGGAGGCGAAGGACTTCAACATCGGACGCCACATCCGCCGCATCGTCTGCAAGTTCCTGCCCGCTGCCCATCGCATCGGCGACGACCGCGAAGTGAAGTCGACCGGCCGCCGCGAGCAGCTCTTCAGCGAGGGGGCCGACGTGGAGTGG
>Ga0256407_10002811_pt1 | contig 32293 bp, 25 predicted proteins | sample RumenRJG_04DNA_FD_193489 | JGI IMG/M metagenome (GOLD analysis project Ga0256407, IMG submission 193489) | Bovine rumen microbial communities from Lethbridge, Alberta, Canada - RJG_04 | ecosystem: Host-associated > Mammals > Digestive system > Stomach > Rumen | place: Canada: Alberta...
ATAGACTATTGCGGCGCGCCGAGAGGCGACGACCGCTCGCCTACAAAGATAAGACAGCGGTCTTGATTTTTATACAACTGGCCTAAAATCGCAAGATTTTATGTACATTTGAAAGTTATACCAAAACAAAGCCGAAATGAAAAGATTCTTCCTTTTTGCAGTGACGGCACTTGCCTCTCTCTCTTTGAGTGCAAAGGTCGAACTGACTCCCCTCTTTACCGACAACATGGTGTTCCAGCAGAAATGCCAGGCCCCTGTCTGGGGCAAGGCCGCCCCTGGTGCAAGCATCAACGTGACACCTTCCTGGAATAAGCGCACATACAGCACGACCGCTGATTCCGATGGCAAATGGTGCGTGAAGATCGACACCCCGAAGGGCAGTTTCAAGAAGCATAGCGTAACTATCAGCGACGGAGAGCCCACCGTGCTGAACAACGTGCTTGTAGGGGAAGTCTGGCTGGCATCCGGGCAGTCCAACATGCAGATGCCCGTAGAAAGCTGGAGAGCCGTGCGTACCAATCAGGAAGATATAGCCAATGCGTCGCAGTGGGCGGACCTGCGGCTGCTGCAGGTTTCCCGCGCCACGGGAATGACAGAGCACGATTATTTCAGCGCAGACTTTGACAAGTGGAAGGAATCCTCTCCTGAAACCATAAGGAACTTCTCGGCCGCAGCCTGGTACTTCGGCCGCAAGCTCATGCAGGACCTCAAAATCCCTGTCGGCATCATCCACAGCAGCTGGGGCGGCACCATTATCGAAGCCTGGATGAGCGCAGGAGCCATCAGCGAATATCCCGACCTGCGCGCCCAACTCGAAAAGGTGAGGGGCCTCTCAGACAACGAGTCGGAGAGGGAAAAGACTTTCGAAGAGGAAATAGACGCCTTTTACAAGAAGGTTACGAAGCAGGATCAAGGCCTCAAGGACGGCAAAGCCCTGTGGGCACAGCCCGGTTTCGACGACAGCGCATGGCGCAGCATCCCGCTTCCGTGCAAGGTTCAGGAACTGTGGCCCGCCGTCAATGGCATCTACTGGTTCCGCAAAAACGTGGAGATCCCTGCCGAATGGGCGGGAAAAGAAATCACTCTCAGCCTGGGCCCCATCGACGATTTCGACGAAACTTACTGGAACGGCGAGATGGTTGGCAGCGGCCGCATCTGGAACAAGGCACGCGAATACACGGTGCCGGGCAGCCACGTCAAGGCCGGCAAAACCGTAATCTGCATCCGCAATACCGACGACCATGGTGACGGAGGCCTGTACGGAGCCCCCGACCTCATGTATCTGGAAGGGCCCGACGGCCGCAGGATACGCCTCGACGGAGAATGGAAGGTTACGCTCTCCGTTTCTTTCGAAGGCGTTCCAAAATCCACGGCACGCGAACCGAACCTCGTCACCGTGCTTTACAATGCGATGATCAAGCCCCTCGCCCCCTTTGCAATCAAGGGTGCTATCTGGTATCAGGGAGAATCCAATGCCGAGAAGGCTTACCGCTACCGCGACCTTATGAGCGCGATGATTCTCGACTGGCGCGGGCTCTGGGGCTATGACTTTCCCTTCTACATAACCCAGATTGCAAACTACAAGGGAGTTCGCAAGGTTGCGGGCGATGATGACTGGGCGGAACTGCGCGAAGCCCAGGCGATGGCAACCCGCACACTCGATAAGGTGGGCATGGCATGCATAATCGATCTTGGAGAGGCCGAAGACATTCATCCCGTTCGCAAGCAGGAGGTCGGGGAGCGCCTTGCAAAACTTGCCGAGGTGAACGATTACGGCAAAAAAGGAATTGCGGACGGCCCCCGCTTCGAATCTTACAAGATCGAGAACGCCTGCATCAGGGTGCGTTTCACCGACGTGGCAGATGGCCTGAGGGTCATTCCTTCCGGCAAGCATGCCGAAGACCGTTACGGGAAAGGCAACGTGTTCCCGGATATGGTCGCAAAGGCGGAAAGCGGGAAACTCTGCGGTTTCCAGATTGCAGGCGCCGACAGAGTCTGGCACTGGGCCGATGCCACTATTGCCGGGAACGAGGTAGTCGTTTCCTGCCCCGAGGTGACACACCCCATAGCAGTACGCTATGCATGGGCTGCCAATCCTATATGCAATCTTTTCAATTCGGAAGGCCTGCCGGCATGGCCGTTCAGAACCGATGATTGGCCGGGAGTGACTTATGGCAGACACTAGAGAAAACTTCGGCAGCCGCTTCGCTGCCATAGCGGCCCTGGCGGGAAGCGCCATAGGACTGGGAAACATCTGGCGTTTCCCGTACATGGTGGGCGAGAACGGCGGAGCCGCCTTCATCCTCATCTATATCGCGGCATCGCTGCTGCTGTCCGTACCCATCTTCTTCGCGGAATTCATAATCGGAAGGCGCAGCGGGGCGAACTGCTTCGGGGCCATGAGCCGCCTTGCACCCGGATCGAAATGGAACCTGCTGGGGATTCTCTGCATACTCACTCCTACCCTGATCCTGTCGTACTACGCCGTGGTCGGAGGCTGGAGCATCTCCTATCTGCTGAAATCTTTCACTCTCGCCTTCCCCTCCTTCGGGAGTTTTTCCTCTTCCGGATGGGCCGTGGCGGCCTTTGTCATCTATCTGGCGATTTCATGCCTGATCGTGGCCGGCGGTGTCAAGAAAGGGATAGAAACCTTCAGCAAAGTCTCCATTCCCCTGCTGTTTATACTGATCGTAGGGCTCGCCGTCTATTCCGTAACACTGAAGGGCGGCTCTGCAGGAATTGATTACATGCTCAAGCCCGACTGGGGCAAGGTGAGTGCGCGGACCTTCGTGAACGCCATAGGGCAGAGTTTCTACTCCATCTCGCTGGGAATGGGCATAATCATCACTTACGCGTCCTACATAAGCAAAAAGGAGAATATCGTTTTCTCCGGAGTCGGGACTGCCGGATTCGACCTCTTCTTTGCGGTGCTTGCCGGATTCGTGATAATGCCCGCCGTGTTCGCCGCAGGCATCGAACCCGGATCTGGCCCCGGGCTGATATTCGACACCCTCCCCTACATTTTCGTATCGATGAGCGAGGCCTCTCCCGTCCTGGCGACAATCGTTGCAGTCTCATTCTTCCTGACGGTCACCATCGCCGCCCTCACTTCGTCGGTTTCGCTGGTGGAAGTGCCGGTAGCGTGGCTAATTGAAGAAAAGAAAATGAAGCGCGGCAGCGCCACTCTGCTCGTATTCGCCGTTACGGGAATCATAGGCACGCTGTGCGCCCTGAACCTCGGTATTTTCGACTGGCTCGACAAATTGTGCTGCAACATTCTTCTGCCCATAGGCGGAATACTCTGCGTGATTTTCGTAGGATGGGTAATGAAGAAAGATGATGTCCGCGACGAGTTCACTTCATGCGGCTCCGGAAGCGCACGGCTCTTCGGTTTTTCGTATTTCCTGCTGAAATACCTTGCACCTGTAGCCGTCGCCGTGATATTCTTGTCGAATTTCTTCTGATTTATCACCATTTATGGTGAATATGGTTTACTTTTTGCAGCATTTTATGTAAATTTGCGCGCTTTTAAGAAAAACCTTAAACTCTAAAATATTTTATGGACAAAAAAACTCTTGCCAAGTACGGCATCACCGGCGTAAAGGAAATCCTCTACAACCCTACTTATGAAGTTCTCTACAACGAAGAGACAAAACCCGGCCTTGAAGGCTACGACAAAGGTCAGGTTACCGAGCTCGGTGCAATCAACGTAATGACCGGCATCTATACCGGACGTTCTCCCAAAGACAAATACATCGTCTACGACAAGACCACCAAGGAAGGTGCTCCCGGCGAAATCTGGTGGACTACCGACGGCTACCCCAACGACAACCACAAGATGAGCGAAAGCACCTGGAAAGAGGTGAAGAAGCTTGCAAAGCAGCAGCTCAGCGGCAAGCGCCTCTTCGTGGTCGACGGATTCTGCGGCACCCACAAAGACACCCGCATGAAGGTCCGCTTCATCATGGAGGTTGCATGGCAGGCACATTTCGTGACCAACATGTTCATCCGTCCCCAGAACCAGAAGGAATTCGACCAGGAACCCGACTTCGTAGTTTACTGCGCAGCCAAGGCAAAGGTCGACAACTATAAGGAGCTGGGCCTCCGCAGCGAGACTTGCGTCGCTTTCAACGTGACCAGCCGCGAGCAGGTCATCCTCAACACCTGGTACGGCGGTGAAATGAAGAAGGGTATGTTCTCCATGATGAACTACTATCTTCCCCTGAAGGGCATCGCAGCAATGCACTGCTCCGCAAACACCGACATGAACGGCGATAACACCGCCATCTTCTTCGGTCTCTCCGGAACCGGCAAGACCACCCTTTCCACCGATCCCAAGCGTCTGCTTATCGGCGACGACGAGCACGGCTGGGACAACAAGGGCGTGTTCAACTTCGAAGGCGGCTGCTATGCGAAGGTCATCAAACTCGACAAGGAGTCTGAACCCGATATCTACAACGCCATCCGCCGCGACGCTCTCCTCGAGAACGTGACCGTCGACAAAGAAGGCAAGATCGACTTCAACGACAAGTCCGTCACCGAGAACACCCGCGTCAGCTATCCTATCTACCACATCGAGAAGATCGTACGTCCTCAGTCCGAAGGCCCCGCTGCAAAGCAGGTCATCTTCCTGAGCGCAGATGCATTCGGAGTTCTTCCTCCCGTCAGCATCCTTACTCCTGAGCAGACCAAATACTACTTCCTGAGCGGCTTCACCGCCAAGCTGGCAGGCACCGAGCGCGGCATCACCGAGCCCACTCCTACCTTCTCCGCATGCTTCGGCCAGGCATTCCTCGAGCTGCATCCTACCAAATATGCAGAGGAACTGGTGAAGAAGATGAAGAAGTCCGGCGCAAAGGCTTATCTGGTGAACACCGGATGGAACGGAACCGGCAAGCGTATCTCCATCAGGGATACCCGCGGAATCATCGACGCCATCCTTAACGGAAGCATCGACAAGGCTCCTACCAAGCACATCCCTTACTTCGATTTCGAGGTTCCTACCAAGCTCGAAGGTGTGGATACCGGCATTCTCGATCCTCGCGACACCTACAAGAACGCCGCAGAGTGGGAAGAGAAGGCAAAGGATCTTGCATCCCGCTTCATCAAGAACTTCCACAAATACGAAAGCAACCGCGCCGGCAAGGCCCTCGTAAAGGCCGGCCCTCAGCTGTAGGACTTTTTCCCGCACTTTTAAGGACGGAGGGCGTTTGCTCTCCGTCTTTTTTATTATATTTGTGACTATGGCATCGGCGCTGAATTCAGAGATTCAGTATCTGAGCGGAGTGGGGCCCAAGAGGGCTGCACTGCTTCGCTCGGAGCTTGGTGTCGAGACCTTCGGAGACCTGCTCCGCATCTTCCCCTTCCGCTACATCGACCGCACAAGCATCACCCCCATCCGGGATGTGCGCGGAGATCTTGCCTACGTCCAGATTCAGGGAACTGTAGTCAGCAGCACTCTGATAGGGCCGGGAGGCAGCACGCAGATGGCGAAGGGCGGGCCGGTAGAAATCCGGGCGGCAAAGCGCCTGAGCGTGATAGTGGACGACGGAACCGGCCAGATGGAGATGGTATTCTTCAAGGTCATCAAATGGAATTACGAGCGCCTGAAACCCGGCAGCACCTTCCTGTTTTTCGGCAAACCGTCGGAGTTCAACGGCCGCCTCAACATTGTGCATCCGGAGATTGACAATCCGGTTGCAGGAGGAACAGAGGCCCGGGGAACGCTCACGGGTGTCTATCCAAGCACGGAGAAACTCAAGAACGGTGGCATTACCGGCAAGGTGATGTGCAAATTGCAGAGCGCGGCGCTGGCTATGTGTCTTCCGGAAATCAAGGAGACACTTCCGGATTATATACTTAAGGAAAACGCCCTTGTGCCTCTGACTTATGCACTGCGGAATATCCATTTCCCCGCCGACAGCTACGCCCTGCAGAAATCTGTGCGCAGGCTCAAATTCGAGGAGTTATTCTTCCTTCAGCTGTCCCTGCTGAAGCAGAAATACATTCAGTCCCGTGGTTCGGTCGGGCTTCCCGTCACCAAGGTGGGGGCGGCATTCAATGCCTGCTACGGCTCCCTGCCCTACGAACTGACCGGAGCGCAGAAGAGAGTTATCCGCGAGATACACAACGACATGAAAAGCGGGCACCAGATGAACCGGCTGCTGCAAGGCGATGTGGGCTCCGGCAAGACGATGGTGGCCGTGCTTAGCGCTCTGCTTGCCGTAGACAACGGCTATCAGGCCTGCATCATGGCGCCCACAGAAGTTCTTGCACAGCAGCACTTTGCGAATATCAGCCGCTATCTGAAACCCACCGGAGTCCGCTGTGCCCTGCTTACCGGAAGCAGCACCCAGAAGGAACGCAGGGAAATCCATTCCGGCCTGGAAGACGGCAGCATAGGCATAATAGTGGGCACCCACGCCCTGCTCGAAGACAATGTGGTATTTCACGCCCTCGGCCTCGCGGTGATCGACGAGCAGCACCGTTTCGGTGTAGACCAGAGGGCAAAGCTCTGGGGCAAGGGGCCTTCTGTGCCGCCTCACGTACTGGTGATGACGGCCACTCCTATACCCAGGACGCTTGCTATGACTCTGTACGGAGACTTGGACGTATCGGTGATAGACGAACTGCCGCCCGGAAGGAAACCGGTGAAGACCGCGATGATTTCCGATGCCAAGAAGGGCACTGTCTATAATTTCATGCGCAAACAGATCGAACTGGGGCACCAGGTCTTCGTAGTCTATCCGTTGATTTTCGAGAGCGAGAAGATGGACCTGAACAACCTGGAGATGGGATATGAGGAAATCCTCAGGCGTTTCCCGGATCCGGATTACAAGGTGGCGATAGTGCACGGGCAGCAGTCCCCCGAGGTGAAGAATTTCAACATGTCGGCATTTGCCGCCGGAAGGGCCCAGATTCTGGTTTCCACCACCGTCATAGAAGTGGGGGTGGACGTGCCGAACGCATCCGTCATGGTGATCGAGAGTGCCCAGCGCTTCGGCTTGAGTCAGCTCCATCAGTTACGCGGACGCGTGGGACGCGGAGCCGACGAAAGCTATTGCATTCTGGTCCACGACTTCAAGACAAGCAAGGAAGCGAAGTCCCGCCTGGAACTGATGTGCAGGACGAACGACGGCTTTGAAATCGCCGAAGAAGACATGAAGATGCGGGGCCCCGGAGACCTTGAAGGCACTCAGCAGAGCGGGCTTCCCATCAAGTTGAGCATAGCCTCGCTTGCGAAAGACGGCCTGATGCTCAACGAAGCGCGCGTTTATGCCGACAAGGTGCTGAATGCGGACCCTTCGCTTGAACTTCCCGTAAACAGACTGCTTGCAGAAGAGTTGCGCAAAGGGAAGTACGATATGAAAGACTATAGTAAAATCAGTTGACAATATGAAAATCAAACATCTAATCTTTACAATGATGATTGCAGCATCCTGCGCCGGCAGTGCGCCCAAAGAGGCGGCCGTTCCGGAAGTAGAGATAAACGACGGAGTCATGACTCCGGAGGTACTCCTTGCATTCGGACGCCTGTCCGACCCTCAGCTTTCGCCCGACGGAAGCAAGATCCTCTACGGAGTAAGCTACCAGAACATCAAAGAGAACAACTCCCTGCGGAACATTTACATCTGCAATACGGACGGTTCGGGCAAAGTCCGGCTCACCAACGAAAAGAAGAGCGTATCCTGCGCCCGTTGGAGCAAGGACGGAAAGGATATCTACTTCCTCCAGGGAGGCCAGCTTTACAAGGCGCCGTTCAAGGCTGGCAAGCTCGGGAAGAAGGTGAAACTCAGCGACATACCTTCCGGCATCGGAGAATTCAAAATCTCTCCGGACGGCCAGCAGATAATCTACACGTCCACGATCAAGAATCCGGCCGTGGTGCAGCCTGCCGACACCGATCCCGCCCTCGACAAGGCCCAGGCCTATACCACAGAGAACCTGATGTACCGCCACTGGGACCATTGGGTGACCGAAATCCCCCGCAGCTATGTTGCAACTCTCGTGAACGGCACCATTACACCTGACAACTCCCTCGACATTCTGGGTCCCGACAACCTGTTCGAACTCCCCACCGAACCTTTCGGAGGAGTCGAGCAGCTCGACTGGGCGCCGGACAGCCGCCACATCGCATACAGCTGCCGCAAGAAGACCGGAAAGGAGTATGCCTTCAGCACGAATACTTCCATCTACATCTATGATATTCTCACCGGCGCGACGGCCGCCGTCACCGAAAAAGGCGGCTACGACACCGATCCCGTATGGAGCCCCGACGGAGAGCACCTCGCCTGGATTTCCATGCCGCGCGACGGCTATGAGGCCGACCAGCAAAGACTTATGGTCGCAGACATCGATTTCGGAATGGGCGGTGAAGCCGGCCAGAACGGAGAAGTGAAGGTTACGGGCATCCGCCGTCTCGGCGAAGACTTCGACCACGACGTCACCGGCCCGGTATGGCACGGCAGGCAAATCTACTTTGCGGCCCTCGTGGACGAAGCCGTGCAGAGCATTTTCCGCACCGGACTGGACGGCAAGGTCGAGCGCCTCACACCGGGTGACTGGTGGACGGACTTCTTCTCTCCCTTCGCCATCCTCGACAGGGAGGACGGAAGCGTGGAACTCCTCACTTCCTACTACAGTCTCGAGTTCCCCCAGGAACTTGTGAGCGTAGTTCCGGGAGAGAAACCTTCCTTCAAGCAGATTACAAGCGAGAACAAGCACATCCTCGACCGCCTCTCCCCTATCAGCGAAGAGAGCATACACGTGCAGACAGTGGACGGCCAGCAGATGCAGTGCTGGGTGATCTACCCTCCCAAGTTCGATCCCAACAAGGTCTATCCGGCCATCGAAATCGTGCTCGGAGGCCCTCAGGGCACGAATTCCCAGGATTGGAGTTACCGATGGTGCTACCGCATGATGGCCCAGCAGGGCTACATAGTGATTCTCCCCAACCGCCGCGGCACCACCGCCTTCGGACAGGCATGGAAGGAGCAGATTTCCGGAGATTACCCGGGGCTCAACATGCAGGACTATCTGGCTGCCGGGCGCTATATCAAGAGCCAGCCCTACGTAGGCAAGCTCGCTTGCGTGGGAGCATCCTACGGCGGTTATTCCGCCTACATGCTTGAAGGCCTCCACGGCGACCTCTATGACTGCTTCATCGCGCACGCCGGCATATTCGACGAAAAGCAGCTCTGGTTCACCACCGAGGAAATGTGGTTCGCGAACTGGGACAATGGCGGCCTCACCGAGTATGCCTACAATCCCGAAGCGGGCATGGGTCCTGCAGGCGACGGCATCACCTTCGGCGGCATGCAGCAGGCCGGCGCTCCCTACGCATCCACCCCGAAAGCGCAGCGCCACTATGCCAACTCCCCTTCTTCCATGGTAACCAAATGGCACACGCCCATACTCTGCATCCACGGCGGAATGGACTTCCGCATCCCTTCGGAGCAGGGCATGGCCGCCTTCAACGCCGCGCAGATGATGGGAGTTCCTTCCAAACTGATCATCTTCCCGGAAGAGAATCACTGGATCCTGCAGCCCCAGAACGCACTCTTCTGGCACCGCAACTTCTTCGACTGGCTGGATAAATGGTGCAAATGACGAAAGTGCTGAGTTTGTTCTGCGTTCCCGCGGTGCTCCTCTTGAGTGCCTGCGGGAGCGCCGGCAGACTCCCCTCGCAAAAAACCGAGAACCCAAAAGACGAGGTGGTCGACGTCGGATACGGATCCACGACCCGCGAAGGCCTTGGCTTTGCCGTGAACACCGTGAAGGTGGATGAAATGGCTGTTAGAAGCTACGAAAGCATCTCGGACTATATCAGGAGCCGGGTGCCGGGGGTGGAAATCAACCCCAACGGCACTCTGCGGATCCGGGGGACGCAGGCGCTGGTTGGGTATTCTTCTCCTTTGATTGTGGTGGATGACGTCATCTGCGACAATATCAATATGGTGAATCCCAACCAGATTCATTCTGTGCAGGTTCTCAAAGATGGCAGCGCATCGATTTACGGCTCCCGTGGAGGCAACGGCGTGGTGATGATCACCACCAAGATGGCCTACGAGACCGAACAAGCCAGGATTGCCGCCCGCAAAGCTGAAAAGGAAGCCAAGAAAGCAGCTAAAAAGAAAAAAGAATGAGCCGGGTATCCAACTGGATTCAACCCAGACTTAGGTTATGGGCGATTTACAGGGAACTTGGATATGTTCCCTGGCGGAAGCAGCGTGAGACAAAGCAAAATAAAGATGGCATCTTCAAAGGTACCGGAGAGGCTATCATTCCGTTCCTGAACAATGATGCCAAGCGCACATTCTCCCACCTTTTCTTAAGGCCGGGATTTATGATCCGGGACTATATCCGCGGGCAGCACGAACGATATCTTGCACCTTTTACCGCACTGCTGGTGTTCTATTCTGTCTTTACTCTTCTGCTGGCCGTGGTGCAGCCCGGCGCGGTAAAGTCCACCATTGCCGATGGTTTGATCGAAGGTTTGGAGAACTCTGATCTCCAGATGGATCTGGCCGTTAATAAAAATACCATCCAGGTGGACAGTACTACGAGGAGCGATAAATCCAATAGGATAATCCAGTCATTGCTGTCCACTGCTACCCAGTCATTGATCCTGACGCATCTGGATTTGTATCCGGAGAAAGCCGATACTCCATGGAAAGATTCTCTGGCGGCAGTCGAAGGCGACCTTAGAAGCAAAGGTATTCCGTTGTTTCTGGGGAACTTCCTGCTGCTATGGTTCGCCATGGTCTGGTTACTCCGGAAGAAACACAACGTCAGCGTCTCCGGTGCAGCCGCAGCATCGGCCTATGTCCTTTGCCAGTTTTGTGTCTTTATGTTCTTGGCGCTATTGGTCACCTTTGGAAAAAGCGCGGACCTGGGCGTCTTCGTGATGGGAATCCTGTTGTTTATAGACTATCGCCAGTGGCTTGGACTCGGCAACCGCCCAGCCCTCAAACTCACCATCAAAACCGGCCTCATCTACCTACTGGTAACCATCCTCTTCTACTTCCTCTTAAGCATGGTACTCGTCACCATCGCGCTTATAAGGGCATAGGGGGCCTGTAGAAGGCATTCTCATTCCGTATATTTGTTTATCAGGCGTACCATGAGGTCGTTGAGATGCTCAACCTGATATTCACCGACAGTGGCGGCAATGTGATCGTTGCCGACTCCGCTGTCGTTGGTGATAAAGACATAGGTGCCTCCGGTAGGTATCGAGAAGAAACGGAGCATGAATTCGGTGTTCTTATCCACACCGCTTGCGGCGACGGGAATAAGTTTAATTCCCTGGGCTGCGTATGATTCCACGGACTTCTGAAGGCTTTTGATGATTGCGTCTTCGTGGTGAGCCGGAGCGTCCAGAAGCATGAAGGCCAGTTTTGCACAAGGAACTTCGCTCCAGGACAGTTTCTGCAAGCCAGTCTCAAGGGCGGTATGTACTGCTTCGGGATAGTCTCCGCCACCGCCGGCGTTTTGCTTCTTGATGAACTCTATAGTAGTGCTGGCTTTGGTCGAGAAATCAGAGACCTTGGTAACATAATTATCTCCCTTGTCCCTATAAAACAATGCGGATGTGCGGAAAGTGACATCACTCTGCGTCTGCGCCGTCCTATCCAGGATATCCAAAAGGTCTTTCTTCAAGAAATTGATTTCATCTCCCATAGAACCGGTAGCATCCACAATAAAAGCCACATCTGCGAGTTTTTTCGCAGTGGGAACCGTTGCTACGGTATAGACATTCATGGTTTCCTTTTGCTCCGCATTCCACTTGCTCACAACAGGATTCCCGGCAACTTGCTTGTCATCCAAGAAGATGGAAAGAGACGCATTGTCCACCTCGGTATCTTTCTGGAATAGCGAGACCCAGCAATCAGCACGTCCGGCATTATCGGTGTATGTGCTCCAGACAGGGGCGCCATTTCGGTTTAGGGACACTTTCACACCACGGGCAGGATTCTGATTGGAGTCCTGGACCAGCACTGCAACCCTGTTATTCGTATAGAATCCCCAATAATCGCACATCCCCGCCAGATCTACCTTATACCCATTCTGGTCCTCGGAAGCCGGAGAAAGCATCAGATTGCTCCAGAACATCCAATTATCCAAATCATTCCACTCCCCTGCGGTTACGACACCGGCGGATGCACCTCCAGAACCATCAGCAGCATCAAGACCTGCCTCACTAGGCGAATAGTCTCCACGCATAAAACCATCCCCATCCATTTTTGAACAGGAAACAGTGGCCAGGGCAATAGAAATAACAATACCAGATAACAGTGCAAATCTTTTCATAATAATATCTTTTTACTATTAAAACCCACAGATTCGAAAACCTTGCACCAGGTATTTATTTCTTTTCCGGACGGAGTTTGGCGTATTTGAGGAGAAGGACCTTCGTGCCGTAGTTGTCGAAGTCGATTACGGCTTTCAATTCAGGCACGGTGCCGGTAATCTCCTTGATGATGCCGGCTCCAAATCTGTTATGTTCAACTCGCTCTCCCTCATAGAGTTCTGTCATCGGCACAGGAACGAAATTCGGGTCGATCACATCCGGCTTGGCAACCGGCGGCACAACGCGGGTAGTGGATGCCGGCGCGGTCTGTGCGTAAGCCTTCGGCCTGCCAATGCCAGAACCGGGCGCCCCTAGCGGGACACGGTCTGGCCCTTTGGCTGGCGCGGATGGGTATGAACGCGCCGGGCCCGAACGGCCGTAATTTCCGTATGAACCGAAACGGGATCCGCCCGAAGCGCCGTATCCGGAACCGGAACGGGTGTATCCGGTGGTTTTTGCGCTGCGGTTCCTGAACCAGAAAGGCATGTCGGAATCATCATCGTCGTCTCCATCGAATCCGTCAGCGGGAAGAGGGTTGGCCACATAGGCAGGATCTATCTCCTTTACGAAACGGCTGGGAGAATTGCTCTCATGTTTGCCGTTGCGCATACGGGTAGAGGCGAATGAAACCGCCACGGCCTTTTTTGCGCGCGTGAGTGCCACATAGAACAGGCGCCGCTCTTCTTCGACATCCGCAGGCGAAGCCAGCATCCCCCCGGAAGGGAAAAGATTCTCTTCCGCTCCTGCAATATATACATAAGGGAATTCAAGCCCCTTTGCGGAGTGGACGGTCATCAGCGCCACCTTGTTGTTTCCGTTCTCATCATCGTCAGTTGTATCGGCGTTGCTCAGCAGCGAAGTTGTCTCCAGGAAGTCCGCCAGGGTTATATTGATCGCAGGCATCTCCCCCTCGCCCGGAGCAGTCTGATCCACATCCATATCCGCCAGGATGTCGTCCAGTCTCTCTTCCTTGAAGGCCTGCACTGAATTCAGGAGTTCGTCCAGATTGGAAGTGCGCGCCATGCCTTCGATGGAGGTATCGGCCTTGTAGAAGGCGTAGAGCCCGGACTCGTCGTAAATCTGACGGGCGACCTCGAAGGCATCGCCGGAAGCGGCCGCAACTGCCAGTTTGTTGACGAGCGCGCAGAACTGACGAATCTTCTGCATCGCAGCGGGACGGAGGAATTCGAAATAATCCTCGCAGGCTGCAGCAGCGAAAAGAGACGAGAGGCCACGCGCCCTGCGGAGTTCGTTCAGTCCGGAAATGGAAGTGTCGCCTATCCCCCTGGAAGGCTTGCCGACTGCCCGCTTGAAGGACTCGTCGTCATTCACGTTCACCGCCAGCTTGAACCAGGCCATCATGTCCTTGATTTCCGCCCGGTCGAAGAAGGAATTGCCGGAGTAAATCATATATGGTATATTCTTCCGGCGGAGCGCCTCCTCCAGCGCCCTGGACTGGGAGTTGGTGCGGTAAAGGATGGCGAAATCCGAGTACTCGGCCTTCTCCTGCATCACTCTGGAGACGATCTTGCTCACAATCTGCACTGCCTCCTCCTGCTCGGTGAAAGACTTGATCAGCTCAATCTTCTCCCCCGCCTCGCCTTCGGAATAGCAGGTCTTGGGGATACGCCCCTCATTATGGGCGATAACCGAGTTTGCAGCATCCACTATATTCCTGGTAGAGCGATAGTTACGCTCAAGGCGTATGATCTTGCTCTCAGGATAATCCTTTTGGAAATTCAGGATATTCTGGATCTGCGCCCCGCGGAACGCATAAATCGACTGGCTGTCATCCCCCACCACGCAGATGTTCCGATGCCGGGCGGCAAGCTTCTTCAGGATCAGGTACTGCGCATAATTCGTGTCCTGATACTCATCCACAAGAATATGGTCGAAGCGCGAAGCGATTTCCCTGCGGGCTTCCGCGTTGTCGCGCAGGAGAATGTTCATATTCAGGAGGATATCGTCAAAATCCATCACTCCGTTCTGCTTCAATTTCTCCTGATACAACTGATAGACTTTCCAGAGGAAAGGTTTCTTGCCGTGAAGATCCTGCTGCTGGATTTCGGCATTCGCATGGTATGCCTCCGGAGTGAACAGTCCGTTCTTGGCAAAGGAGATGCGGCTCAGGACCTCGCGGGCCTTGTATATCTTGTCGTCCAGATTCAACTCCTTCACACAAGCCTTGACCGCACTTTCCGAATCGGACCTGTCGTAGATCGTGAAATTACCTGGATATCCGATGGACGCTGCATAGTCACGAAGGAAACGGATTAACACTGAGTGGAAAGTTCCCATCACCACAGCCCGGGCACGTCTGCCGACAAGGAGTGCGATACGCTCCTTCATCTCCTCAGCCGCCTTCTTGGTAAAGGTGAGGGCAAGCACCCTGGTCGGATCCACCCCATTTGCCAAGATATAAGCCACACGGCTCGTCAGCACCTTGGTCTTGCCTGACCCGGCGCCCGCCACTATCAAAAGAGGACCGTTAGTCGTCTGGACAGCGATTTTCTGCTCCTCGTTCAGGCCCTTCAATATAATTTCAGCATCATTGTTTCTCTTTAATGACTCGTTCTCCATTTCCATTGTCTCATTTCTTACCATTAAACCTTTCCCCTATTCTTCGCACGAAATTAAGAAAAAACTGCCGATATACAACAGGTCTGTTCTCTTGATTTTTTCTGTTTTTGAAAATAATCCATTTGCGTATGCGGAACAGGCGTTTTTGAATACATTGGCCACTGAAACGGCATAGTTGTATGCAAAACCGGCGTTTTTGCATACAAGTAAGCCAATTTCCAGCTATTCGTATGCAAAACGGGGCTTTTTGCATACATGTGGCAACCATATAAGAAGAATCCCTTAAAAAAACAGAATCACACCGAGGATTATCCCCAAAAAATGGCTATCTTCGCGCATATTTTTGTAACAGCAATACAAAACAAATTTTTACTCAATACACAATGTCCAAGAACATCGTTTTGAAAAAGGGGCTTGACATTCCCGTGAACGGGGCTGCCGAGCTCAGTCTTTCCAAGACCGTTTCTCCCGACATCGTCGCCGTTGAACCCACCGCACTCAAGGGATTCACTCCCCGCCTCCTCGTGAAAGAAGGCGACAAGGTGCTTGCGGGCTCTCCTGTCATGGCAGATAAGAAGAATGCAGCCATCCTTCTTGCCTCTCCGGTCAGCGGCACAGTGAAGGAGATTGTGCGAGGCGACAAGCGCAAACTGCTTGCCGTCACCGTCCAGGCAGACGACGTGCAGGAATATCTGAAGTCCGAACCCGTCTGCGGCAGCGCAGAGGAGGTCAAGGAAACCCTACTCAAAGCCGGGCTTTGGCCCTTCATCGTTCAGAGGCCTTATGGCATAGTGGCAGATCCCGCCGCGACGCCCAAGGCCATTTTTGTTTCAGCCTTCTCCACCGCACCTCTCGCAGCCGATACGGAGTTCACCCTCGGCGGCCGCGTGAACGACATCCAGGCAGCCATCAACGCTATTGCCAAGATCGCTCCGGTGCATGTAGGAATCGCCGACTCAGCTTCCGCTTTCGCCAAACTCGAGAATGCGGAAGTCACCGTCTTCAAAGGCAAACACCCTGCAGGCAACGTCGGTGTACAGATTGCAGCTGTAAAACCCATCCGTAAAGGAGACATCGTATGGACTGTCTCCCTGCAGGGCCTTGCAGCTATCGGCAAGTATCTCACCAAGGGCATCTATGACGTGCGCCGCAAGGTCGCAGTCGCCGGCCCTGCAGCACTCGAGACCGCCTATGTCGAAACCCTCCCCGGCGCACCCATGAAGTCGCTGGCAGGATTCTACGGCGGTTCCGCAGAGGGCATCCGCATCATCAGCGGCGACCTTCTCAGCGGAAAGGCAGTCGGAGCGGAGGGCTTCCTCGGATTCTTCGACGACACGGTTACCATCATCCTCGAAGGGACCGAACCCGAGCTCCTCGGATGGGCGAAGCCGGTTCGCTGGAGTCAGTTCAGCACCGACCATTCCTACTTCTCATGGCTCACTCCCTGGCGCAAGTACGACATGGACACCAACCTTCACGGAGGTCCCCGCGCTTTCGTCATGAACGACAGCTACTATGCTAAGGTGCTCCCAATGGGCATCTTCCCTCTCTACCTCATCAAGGCCTGCCTTGCCGGAGACATCGACAAGATGGAGCAGTTCGGCATATATCAGGTCCTTCCCGAAGATCTTGCACTCTGCGAGTACATAGATCCTTCCAAGAACAATATCCAGGATATGATCGCTCAGGGCATTGACCTGATGCTTAAAGAAATGGCTTAAGATTATGAAGAAATTCTGGCTTGCAACAGTGGACGCCTTCTCTACATTCCTGAAGGTTCCCGGCACGGTCACACGGAAGGGTGCTCACGTGCGTGATGCGATCGATCTTAAGCGCATTATGATCATCGCCGTGATTTCCGTCATCCCCGCAGCCATCTTCGGCATGTGGAACGTCGGTTATCAGCACTCCCTGGCCATCGGAGACGGCCGTCTCCAGATTCTGGCGAACTTCTGGTATGGATTCCTCAAGGTCCTGCCGCTCTACGTAGTCGCTTACGGAGTCGGACTTTTCATCGAGTTCTTCTCCGCCGGCATACGCGGCGAAGAGGTCAACGAGGGTTACCTCATGTCGGGTATGCTCATTCCTCTGATTGTCCCTGTCACCGTCCCTCTCTGGATGCTTGCGATTGCAGTCGCATTCAGCGTAATCTTCGTCAAGGAGGTCTTCGGCGGCACCGGCATGAACATCTGGAATCCTGCACTTGTTACCCGTGCGTTCCTCTTCTTCTCCTACCCTTCAGCCATGTCCGGATCTCAGTGCTGGATCAGCCTCAAGGCAGGCGAGAATGTGGTGGACGGCTTTACCGGAGCCACTCCCCTCGCCCTTGAAGGTGCAAGCGCTCAGTACGGCACAGGCATATGGGACTACATCATCGGCACCATCCCCGGCTCTGTCGGTGAAACTTCCGTAATCGCAATCCTGCTCGGCGCAGCCATCCTTATCTGGACCGGCGTCGCCAGCTGGAAGATCATGCTCTCATCCGTCGCAGGCGCCCTCTTCGTGGGCGGTCTTGCAAATCTCGGCGGAGTAGGCATCCCCGCCTGGGAGCACCTCATCCTCGGAGGCTTCGCTTTCGGTACCGTATTCATGGCCACCGATCCCGTCACTTCCGCCCAGACCGAGTGCGGCAAGTGGATTTATGGTTTCCTCGTAGGTGCTCTCTGCGTCACGGTACGCCTCTTCAACCCCGGTTATGCCGAGGGTATGATGCTGGCCATCCTGCTGGGCAACACCTTCGCTCCTCTTATCGACCACTGCGTTGTGTCTTCGACCATGAAGCGCCGCGCAAAGGCTGCTGCAAAAACCGCTTAATATATATGAGGTATGAATACTAACAGCAATCTTTATACAGTCATCTATACGACCGTCATAGTTGTGGTGGTCGCAGCGGTTCTGGCTTTTGTCAGCCAGTCTCTCAAGAGCAAGCAGGGCGCCAACGAAAAGGCGGAGACCATCAGCCAGATGCTGACCGCAGGCGGTTTCGGCACCAAGGCTGAATTCCAGGCCATGGGCAATGCAAAGGTGCTTGAGACCTACGGCAACGAAATCGAATCGGCATTCACCGTAGACGCTCAGGGCGCCAAGGTGGCCGACCTCGACCTCGCTGCGAGAGAGGTATTCTCGCCCAAGCAGCTCAAGGCGCAGAACTACAAAGTGAAGGCAGGTGAAGGATACGCCCTCCCGGTCTTCATATTCAAGAACGGCATCACAGTCGTTCCCGTATACGGTGCCGGCCTCTGGGGCCCCGTCTGGGGATACATCGCATTCGAGGCCGACGGCAAGACCATCCACGGAGCATACTTCGACCATGAATCCGAGACCGCGGGCCTTGGTGCCAAGATCAAGGACGATCCCGCCTTCCAGGCAGAGTTCGTAGGCGAAAAGGCATTCTTCGGCCAGAGCCCTGTCTTCTCCATCGTCAAGGGAGGCGCTCCCAAGGAGAACGGCAAGTCCGTAGCCGACAACCAGATCGACGCCATCACAGGTGCGACCATGACTTCCAACGGCCTGGACGCCGCCATCAATGCATGGCTCGGGGCCTATGCCGGATACTTCGGCGCCGCAGTCCCCTGCACCGAATGCAGCGATAACGAAAAAACAGTGGAGGAATAAGATATGAAACTGAAAGAAACCATTCTCGATCCTATCTTCAAGAGCAATCCTATCACCGTCCTGGTGCTTGGTATCTGCTCCTCGCTGGCAGTCACCGTAACCCTCAAGGGAGCCCTCGTCATGGCGCTTTCCGTAATGATCGTGTGCGGCATCTCCAGCCTGATTCTCTCCATTATGCGCAACACCATTCCCGGACGTGTACGTATCATCGTACAGCTGGTGGTGGTTGCTATGATGGTGATTCTGGTGGACCAGATCCTCAAGAGTTTCGAGGCCACCTACCCCATCGACAAGCAGCTTTCCGTCTACATCAGCCTGATCATCACCAACTGCATCGTGATGGGCCGCATCGAGGCGTTCGCCCTCGGCAACAAGCCCATCCCTTCGATGCTTGACGGCCTGGCAAACGGTGCCGGTTACGGAATGATCCTTCTCATCGTGGCCTTCTTCCGCGAGCTTCTCGGAAGCGGCACTCTCTTCGGGCTCCAGGTCATGCCTGCGGGCTATGTGACCAACAATCTGGTTATCCTGCCTCCTTTCGCACTCATCCTTCTCGGATGCATCGTGTGGGTTCAGCGCAGCATCCAGAAAGATCTTCAGGAGAAATAACATAAGCGCAACTGAATATGGAATACATAAGTTTATTCGTCAAATCGATATTCGTTGACAACATGATCTTCGCATACTTCCTGGGTATGTGCTCATACCTGGCAGTATCGAAGAATGTGAAGACTGCTTCCGGACTCGGTGTCGCCGTAATGTTCGTGCTCCTCGTCACAGTGCCTGTCAACTATCTTCTCAACAAGTATGTCCTCGGACCGGATGCTCTCATCAAGGGCGTCGACCTGAGTTTCCTCAGCGTCATCATCTTCATCGCCGTCATCGCGGCAATCGTACAGATTGTAGAGATGGTGGTCGAGAAGTTCGCTCCCTCGCTGTACTCCGCACTCGGCATCTTCCTCCCGCTCATCGCAGTGAACTGCGCCATCCTCGGCGGAGCCCTGTTCATGCAGCAGAAGGAATTCGCCAATGTGGGTGAATCCGCAGTCTACGCTCTCGGCTCCGGCCTCGGCTGGTTCCTTGCAATCGTAGCGCTTGCCGCCATCCGCGAGAAACTCAGCTACAGCAACGTACCTCCAGCACTCAAGGGACTTGGCATAACATTCATAACCGTCGGCCTGATGGGTATCGCCTTCATGGCCTTCATGGGCATTTCACTTTAATAAGGAGACTGAAACATGACATCAACCATTATTTCTGCTGTCCTCGTTATCGTGATCGTAACGCTGCTGCTTGTAGCGCTGCTGCTCATCATCAAGGCAAGGCTCACACCTTCCGGGACAGTGACAATCGACATCAACAACGGCAAGAAGGTGCTCGAGGTCGCCCAGGGCGGCGATGTGATGCACACCCTTGCCGACCATAAGATCTTCCTTCCCTCCGCCTGCGGCGGCAAGGCCAACTGCGGCCAGTGCAAGGTGCAGGTCCTCGAGGGCGGCGGAGACATCCTCCCTACCGAAAAGGGATTCTTCAACCGCAAGCAGATCAAGGACGGAATGCGTCTGGGCTGCCAGGTGAAGGTCAAGGACAATCTGAAGATTGCCGTTCCCGACTCGACCCTGAGCGTCAAGAAACTCGAATGCGAGGTTATCTCGAACAAGAATGTCGCAACCTTCATCAAGGAGTTCACCGTACGCCTTCCCGAAGGAGAGCATCTTGAGTTCAAGTCCGGAGAATACATCCAGATCGACATCCCCGAGTACGACATCGACTTCGCGGACATCGACGTGGATCCCATCTACCGTGGCGACTGGGAAAAATACGGATTCTTCGGCATCAAGGCCAAGAATACCACTCCTACCGTCCGCGCATACTCGATGGCTTCCTATCCTGCGGAGAAGAACATCATCAAGCTCAATGTGCGTATAGCCACTCCTCCCTTCGACCGCAGCCAGCCCAAGGGCGTCTTCAAGATGCTGCCGGTTCCTCCGGGAGTATCCTCATCCTACGTATTCACACGCAAGCCCGGCGACAAAGTCACCATCAGCGGTCCTTTCGGCGAGTTCCTCCTTCCGGAGAACGATCCCAAGGATATGGAATACATATTCGTCGGCGGCGGCGCCGGAATGGCACCTCTGCGCAGCCATATAATGCATCTCTTCAAGACCCTCAAGACCGACCGCACCGTGCACTTCTTCTATGGAGCCCGCAGCCTTGTGGAGGCCTTCTATCTCGAAGACTTCGCAGAGATCGAGAAAGAGTTCCCGAACTTCAAGTTCCACCTCGCACTCGACCGTCCGGATCCCGCTGCAGATGCCGCAGGCGTGGCCTACACTCCCGGCTTCGTGCACAACGTGATGTACGAGACCTACCTCAAGAATCACGAGACTCCCGAAGACATCAAGTACTTCATGTGCGGCCCTCCTATGATGGTCGGCGCCGTGAACGGATTGCTTGACAGCCTCGGAGTACCTCCTGAAAGCATACTCTACGACAACTTCGGTTAGTAGGTATCAACCGTAGGTATAAACTTCCCGACCCGTCGGAAACATGTTGTTTTCCGACGGGTTTTCGTATGTCAAACTTAAAAACACCCCTTCAAACTTAAATTTTGCAGTCATTCGTCACTATTTTTTCTTCGGAGGAAATCGTCGCCGTAGATTTGCACCATAATGAAACGCGAGAATCCGAGTGGCAGTATCTCCATGGACATCCGTCCGGGGCAATCTGCCCGCACTACACAAAACTGGTTATTCACACGAACGCTTAACAAACTGCTGCCCGGATTCAACCATTTGCAAAGCTACGGGGCCCGAGTTCTCTTCACGGCCGTGACGGTTCTGATCTGCGCTTGTACCCAGGCCCCGTCTTTGCAAAATCATTTCGGACAGACGGATTCCCTCATTATACATATCAACAGCACGCTCCCCTACCGGCACCTGGACCTGTTCGTCTATTCGGACACTCTCACGCATGCATTGGAACTCCACATCAGGTGCGGAGACACCCGAACGATAAGGATGAAATCCTCGTCGGGGGGCAAAATCGTTGCAGCAATCGCCGATCTGCATGGAGTATTCTCCGAAAGCGCTCTCCCGGACAGATTCGAAACGATGGAGAACATCTGCATGCATTACGCGGACGAAAACCCGGATGCGCCCATGCAAAGCGGATACTGCCATGCATATACGGGGAAACGTACTGAACTCGACATTTCTCCCCTCCTCTGCCCGATAGTGATAAAAAGCATACGCATGGAAGGAGACGCGCCGCTGGAAAATCCAGTACTGCAGCTTACGGATGTCAACGAAAAGGCCCTTATCCTGCAGAATGACGGTTTTCATCCGGTGTCCGTACTGAAAGGTCCCGAAGGTCTCGGGCATCCTTTCATGATGCTGTGCGAGCTTCCATACGACATAGGCAGCAGTCCACGGGAAACAGATGTCACCCTGTGGTGCTACCCGAATGAAGACGAAGCAGGTCCGGGAGGCCCCTGCACATCACTTATTGTCAGCGGAAACTGCCGAGCCGAAAAACGGCAATTCAGGATTCCTCTCGGCGCAATCAGCCGCGGAGCCAAAATCTGCATGGAAATAGAATTGAAATCAAGCAATTATGATTAACTTTGTAAATTATGACCAAAGTAATCACATATGGCACTTTCGATCTGTTCCATCAAGGTCACATCAATCTTCTGAAACGGGCCAAAGCCCTCGGAGATTATCTCATCGTAGGCGTGACCACCGACAACTTCGACCTCGAAAGAGGGAAGCTGAACACCTGCAACAATGTAATGGAACGCATCGAGGCGGTACGGTCTTCCGGACTGGCGGACCAGATAATCATAGAAGAATATCGCGGCCAGAAAATCGACGACATACACCGTTACGGAGTGGACATCTTTGCGATAGGTTCGGACTGGACCGGATATTTCGACTATCTCAAGGAGTTCTGCAAAGTAGTGTATCTTCCCCGCACGGAAGGCATATCCAGCACGCAGCTGCGCGATGAAAGGAACTCTGTCGAAATCGGAATGATAGGCACGGGCAGCATTGCAAGGCGTTTTCTTGACGAAGCGGAATTCGTATCAAACTGCAGTATCACGGCGGTATACAATCCCGACGCCGCACAGTGCGAAGCCTTCTGCAAAAAGGCCGGCATAGAGGCATGCAAGAGCACCGGTGAACTCTTTGCGAAGTGCAACTCGGTCTATATAGCATCCCCGCATTTCACCCACTACGATTATGCGAAAGCCGCTCTTGCTGCCGGAAAGCACGTCCTCTGCGAAACTCCTCTGGTGCTGAAAGAATCCGAGGCCAAAGAGCTTTTCGCTCTTGCCAAAGAGAAATCGCTGGTGCTCATGATGGCTCACAAGACGGCCTACTGCCCGGCATTCGGCCATCTTATCGCCCTGCTCCAGTCCGGAGCGATCGGAGACATTGTAGACATCAACGCCGCAACCTCTACACTGACGGACGAGAACGATCCCAAAATGGACAGCAGGCTGTTCGGCGGGAGCATGAACGAGAATGCATGTTTTCCTCTGCTTCCCATCCTCAGGCTCGCGGGAACGGACTACAGGGACTGTTTCTTTATTTCCAAGATGAAGGACGGGGTGGATATCTACACCAAAGGTCTGCTCGTATGCGACCATACCGCCGCCTCGTTCGAGGTAGGGCTCGGTGCGAAAACAGAAGGCAGCCTCGTGGTTTCCGGCACGAAGGGATACGCATACGTACCGGCTCCATGGTGGAAGACCTCCTATTTCGAGCTCCGCTACGAAGACCAGAACCAGAACAAGACATACTTTTATCCTTTCGCAGGAGAAGGTTTACGTTACGAAATAAAAGAATTCATTTCCGCGATATTGGCAAAAGGGTATTTCTACTCCAAACTGCCTGTCAAGGAAATCCTTGCGATGACAAGAATCCAGGAAGCGTTCATCGCAGGAAGAAATGTTAGACATCTGAAGTGATTATGCATTCCTACGCATTTCCGGGAGATCTCTCCCCCGAGATTTCATCCATCGGTTCCCAACCCATTCCATATATGAGGACGGCCGAGTTCTCCGGCATCGTTCTCGAAAGCGAAAGGATCCTTCTGGATCTGATACATTGCAGCGGCGGACGCACCATCATATACACAGGCTCGGGCACCGGGGCGATGAGCGCCATCGTCGAAAACTACGTCAGCACATTCAAGAAGGCATTTGTCATAGACGGTGGCTCTTTCGGACACCGCTGGGCGCTGTTGTGCGAGTATTATGGCATACCCTTCGTCCATTACAAAGTTCCGTTCGCAAAAGACATAGACTACGAAGACCTTGAGAAAAAAGTGCGGGAAGAGGGAGCCGGAGTGCTGCTGTGCCAGCACGACGAAACATCCTCCGGGGTTCTCTTCGACGCCGGGAAGATAGGAAAGATATGCAAGGCCAACGGCGTTTCGCTGGTACTCGACGTGATTAGCAGTTTCCTTGCCGAGCCTTTCAACATGGATGAAGTCGGCGCCGACATCTGTGTCACCAGCACCCAGAAAGGACTGAATGTCCCTCCCGGTCTCTCGGTCCTGTTTTTCAGCCACAGGCTGGACGGATACAAATTCGCGCACCGAGGCTATTACTGGGATTTTGAAGACAATTTCAACAACCTGCGCCGCGGCCAGACACCGTTCAGTCCCGCTACTATCATATTCCTGCAATTGCACGCCAGACTTAAAGAACTTGAGGCGGAAGGCGGCGAAATGCGTAATGTCGAAGCCGTTCATCACAGGGCCGAGGTATTCCGGGCGGAATGCAGGAAATACGGTTGGGAGATGCCTGCCGAATCCCCTACTTTCGCCATCACGGCGATTCAGACGAAGGATACGGAAGAAAGGCGGATATTCCGGGGGCTTATCGAGAAGTATCAGACATTCATCATGCCCGGCGGAATTCCGGGACATTACAGGATATCGCACATGGGCCTCCAATCCGATGAAGAATTAAAACAGCTGGCCGCAAGAATAAAAGAGTTTGAAAATATTGCCGGATGAAAGAACTCAGCCTGAAAGAATTGCAGGGATGCTGCCTGGAAATACTGAAAGATGTGGACGCATTCTGCAGAACCAACGGAATAAACTATTCTCTAGCATACGGGAGCCTGCTCGGAGCGGTAAGGCACAAAGGATTCATTCCCTGGGACGATGACGTCGACATCGTGATGTCCAGGAAAGACTATGAACGTTTCTGCAGGGAGTACCGGTCCGGGAACTTCCGCCTGATCTGCCAGGACAACACTCCAGACTGCTTCATCCCGTTTGCACGCGTGACGGACTTCACACGCACGGAATCCAGGACATACGCCCCCTGGATGGGCAGCATGCAGAATCCCGGAGTCTGGATAGATGTCTTTCCGCTTGATTATGCACCGGACGACGAGTCTGAAAACCTTGCCGTCTATAAACTTAGCAGGCTCATTCTCGAATACAACAACAAACTGCGCAAGACGAAAATGCAGATACTGAAAGGATGTCCCCTGTATTTCCGTATCAAGCGGCTGTTTCACGGCATGAACGCACACTCGCACCTGCGCGGCAAAGCCCCCCAGGACATAGCCGCAGGGCTCAACCTGGCACTTCGGAAGGATGCCTTGTCCCCGACGGGACACCTTTCGCAGTACTGCTGTCCGGACCCGGCAATAGTGGAATGGTTCGACGCGTCTCTCTTCGAGGAAAGCGCAGACTACGAGTTCGAAGGATGTCTTTTCAAAGGACCGAAGGATGGCGACAAAGTCCTCAAAGCCTGGTTCGGGGATTATATGCAGTTGCCTCCCGAATCGAAACGCAAGTGCAAATCAAGAAGATATCTTCGATTCTACTGGAAAGAATCCTTGACGTAGACCTCGAGATTGTGGGTCTTTCGCTTGTCCTCAGGCGGCAATTGCATATAATCGCCGAACTGTTGCGTCAGAAAGCGGTCCCAATCTTCGAAGGCCATGTATTTCCCGCCTTCGAACTCCAACTCGGTATAGTGCTCGAACAATGAACGGGGGAATACCTCGACACACCCGTTGTAAACTACGGATACCGCCCCGCAGTATTCGGAAGACTCGAAAGGATAGGTCTTCAGCAGATTCTCGCAGTGCCTGAACCACCAGTCCAGAGTATGCAGATGGGCCTCGGCCACGGCGAGCAACGGACTGGAGAACAAAGGTTTATAGCGCAGGCGCATGCGATGTGTCTGCTTGCAAAGGTACTTTTCCCAATTCATGCGGTCCTGCTCGGCGGATGGCTTCCCGTCCACAGGAAATATATCTATGTTGAGGCCAAACCTGTAATACTTCCCTCCTTCCCTGGAAACGGTGGAAGGATCATGGACCTTTGCAAAGAAATTGACGAAATCCGCCTCGTCATTCCGCACGCCGTAAAGGCACTTGTACCTTCTCCCCTTGTAAGCGGCGACGAAACGCTCGAAATCGGGCCTGGGCATCAGCAGGTCGATATCGTCATCCCACGGAATGAATCCCCTATGACGAACGGCGCCGATCAGTGTTCCGTATGCCAGGGAATAACGGATGCCGTTCTCACGGCAAAAGGCATCCACATCTTTCAGAATGCAGGCAAGCGCCTCCTGAATCTCGGAATGAGACAGTTTTTTCATAATCCGACAAGATCGCGGACCGTTTCATCTATAAGTTTCCTGTCTTCAGGGCCGGTCCTGTCCACTGAATTCAGGCACATATACTTGTAGTTTCCCTTTCTGAAGCGCTCCAGTTTCTTGCGTATATAGTCTTTCCCGGATCTGGTTTCCATATAGAAAAGATTACCCTTGACAGGCTTCAAATCCAGTCTCCCGCTCCGCCAGAGAGAGACAAACTGCACTTCCTGGGGAGTAAACTGGTCCGGGTTGCGGAATCGGAACGAGATGTTTCTTCTCAACTCTTCCGGATGTTCCCCATACCAGTTCTCAAACCACAGCCGGTTCAATGGCCGGGGTGTATGGTTCAGTCTCAGATAGCGGAAACGGGCGCCGGCAAGGGCTGCACCGTTGAGCATCAGGCCCTTGAACGTCACCTTCATGTGCCCGTTCTCCTTTTTCTTCAAGGCGCGCGTGAAACGGTCGAATGCGATGCAGGAGCGAACAGCATGGCAAACCGGTGTTCCGTCCTGTGCAAAGAAATCTTCCGGGGCAAGTGGACGGCAGACGAGAAAATCGTCATTGAACTCCACATAATGATCGGACAAGCCGGGTATACGCCACGTCATGGTCTCGATCGCCACGGAATTGAAAACCGGCAGAAAGTCCTCGTAGCCGCGGAATATCCGCTTATGATCCACTACTTCTACCGGGATAATCCCGTCCTGCACATGCGGGTCCTGGCCGTCGGTAACAATCCATATCTTGCGTATGAACGGTGCATATCTGCGAATGGATGCGACACACCAGTGAATCTCTCCGTCGTTCGCAAACCTGGTCGGCCCGGCGACGTCGTTCTCGGTAAAGGCCCTTTCGGGAGCATACCCCCGCATCTTGGAGCGATGCACGGGGTCCGACCCGTCCACCCAGGTTATAACCGCATCTATAGGGAAAGCACTCATGATTCGAAACGGGATTTGTCCGGGAAACGGCTCTCGAAGGCGGCAAGCATCTCTTCTCGCATCTGCAGGTATTTCTCGTCCGTCATCTCCACGTCGTTGATGCAGGCGAAAGACGTCGCCGGCCTGCGGATGAACTCCGCAATCTGCGCTCCGCTGTATACGCCCTGCGAGATGTGCCTGTTGGAGATTCTTTCGGGAATCATCCGTCCGCTGAAATACATGTAGTCCAGATACAGGTACTGATTCGGATTCTCCGGCCTGCGGAGACGCGAGCTCTTTGCCATTATCTCGGCTTCGAGGACCCTGAAGCAATCCTGCGAAGCACTTTTCAGCATAGGGGAACAGATGTGCTGCGGACGGACGAAGAAAGGGCTTCTCCCCTTTCCGAGAGCCTTGCGCGCCATATCGGAAGACGCCTTGCACTGCTTCTTGTACATATTCCCTGCAAAAAGATGCCACGACATGCCCATGACGCCCTTTCCGTCCCGGAAGAAATCTTCCTTCCTGCAGACTGCGAGGGGGAACATGTCGTCATTGAAATAGATGAACTCCTCGGCAAGTCCGGGAATCCGGTGCAGGAACATCTCTATGGTGCAGCTGTTGAATACGGGCAGAAGTCCGGAAGGGATAATGTCCCCGTGAAGGACCACATGCAGATTCTTCCTGTCCGCCCATGCGGGCACCTGACTGTCGGAGGACACCACCAGCCACACATTCTCTATGAATGGAAGACAGTTCTCGATTCCGCGCAGCAGGTACTTCAGGGTACCCCAGTCCCGGAAACGTTTTTCGAGCAGGGGCTTGCCGGCGAACTTCTCATAATCGGCACGCCAGACCCCGTCCAGGCCGTCCACGTATGTAATTACAGCGTCCATTATCTATTCTTCAAATAATCCACCAAATAGGCAGTCTCATCGGTCTGGATAGCTCCTACGCCAAGTTCGCGGATGAGCCAGCCGTACCCTGCAAGCGGGTCTTTCAACGAAAGTGCATCATCGTGCCAGCCGCAAAGGGATCCCCACATCGTATTCACCCAAATCCTCCGACGCCCGCCGGACAAAGCGCCTGCAATGGTGAGTGCCGGATGGGAATCATCGTTGAAGACCCATTCATAGATGCAGGGAGAGAGCGCCTTTTCATATTCTTCGATGCTGGCAAGAGCTCCTCCGCTGCATAAATGGATTATGGGCATGAAGATGACTTCTCCGGCATCTTCTCCCATCAGGGCCTTGGCCTCCCCGGCACGCATGCTGCTCTTGAATATTATCTGATTCAGGGTCCCGGTCCTGCGCGCGATCCGGACTATCTGCCGGAAATGCCGGAATGCCTTGTCTATGTTTATCATGACGCGGCCCTTGGAAGCAAGCAATGCTTCTTCGAGGCTGGTGGCATCTGCCGGCCGGAAAAGAACGGGACCGTGATGCAGGATAAGCTCTCCGCCGAGAGTCCTGCGTACATCCACCTCAACTATATCCGCTCCTGCAAGTATGGCAGCTTCGATGGATGCCACTGAATTCTCCGGCACATCCTTCCAGTCTCCCCTGTGAGAAGCGACCAGGACACTCCTGTCCGAAGGATCGAGCAGGCGCACGCGGATGGAATCCGCACGTGTCTGTGCAAGGACCGAAACCGACATCAGCGCAGATGCCGCTATGAACAACCACCTCTTCATTGTCTGCGAAGGTATTGAGCCGTGAATGAGTCGCACTCATCCACCATCTTCTCCGGGGTTCCCGCATAAACTATCTCGCCACCCCGGGCTCCTGCATCAGGGCCTAGGTCGATTATCCAGTCGGCGCTGCGGATGACGTCCGGATTGTGCTCTACCACCACCAGGGAGTGTCCTGCGTCAAGCAGGGCGTCGAAAGCCTTCAGGAGTTTCTCCACGTCATAGAAATGCAATCCGGTGGTAGGCTCGTCGAAGATGAACATTATCTTCTCCTTCTTCTTGTTCTCCGAACTGAGCGAAAGGAAGTAGGCCAGTTTGATCCGCTGGCTCTCGCCGCCGGAAAGGGTGCTGCTGCTCTGGCCGAGCTTCAGATATCCAAGCCCGACATCGACCAATGGCTGCAGTTTGCGTGCGATATTCCGGGCCGGATCTTCCTTGCCCTGCGAGAAGAACTCGATTGCATCTTCTATGCTCATGTTGAGTATGTCGTCGATGTTCTTCCCGCGGTAGCGCACCTCGAGCACGTCCTGCTTGAAGCGTTTGCCTCCGCATTCCTCGCAGACCATCGTGACGTCCGACATGAACTGCATGGGTATGGTGACTACACCTTCTCCCTGACACTCGGGGCAACGGCCGCCTTCCTGGTTGAAAGAGAAGTAAGACGGGCCGTATCCGTTGATTTTGGCATACTGCTGGTCGGAGAGGAGTTTGCGTATCTCATCGTAAACCTTCAGGTAGGTCACAGGATTGCTGCGCGTGCTCTTGCCTATGGGATTCTGGTCGACATATTCAACCCTCCCGATGCGGTCGAGGTTCCCGGACAGACGCCTGTGAGTGCCGGGAAGGTCGCCGGACTCGTTCAGATGACGATACAAAGCCGGGTACAGGATGTCGCCGACAAGGGAGGATTTACCGGAACCGCTTACTCCTGTGACTACAGTGAGAGTCCTCAGCGGGAATTCGGCGGTAACGTCCTTGAGATTGTGCTCCATCGCGCCTTCCACCTTGATGGAATAGTTCCAGCTGCGCTTGCTGCGCTGGTATCTCGGCCGGCCGGCCAGGTACTGAAGGGTAAGGCTGCGCTGGAGGCCTGCGCCTGCGTCTCCGGCCTTTCCAAGATAAACCACTTCGCCGCCGTTGACACCCGCAAGCGGGCCCATGTCGATGAGCAGGTCCGCGGCGCGGATAATATCTTCGTCATGCTCGACGACGAGCACGGTATTTCCAAGGTCGCGAAGACGGCGGAGGACGCCTATCAGGCGTTCGGTATCCCTTGAATGAAGGCCTATCGAGGGTTCATCCAGTATATACAGAGAGCCGACCAGCGAACTGCCGAGTGCGGTCACCAGGTTCACCCTCTGGCTTTCTCCGCCGGAAAGGGTGTTCATGGTCCTGTTCAGCGTAAGATAGCCGAGGCCCACGTCGTCGATGCACTCGAGGCGGGAGATTATTTCCCGCATGGGCTCGGCAACCATTTCGGGCATGTTTGCATTCTTGAAAAAAACAAGGGCATCTTCCGCCGTCATGTTCAGTATATCGGCGATGGTTTTTCCGGCGAACTTTACATAGAGAGCCTCTTTGCGGAGCCTGCTGCCATGGCATTCCGTGCAGGTTGTCCGTCCGCTGAAGCGGTTCTCCATGAATTTGTACTGTATCTTGTAGCGCTGGGTATGGACCCAGTCGAAAAACTCGTTGATGCCTACTATGCTTTCTTCGTCGCCTTCTACGCTGTGGCCGTTCCAGATGGCGTCCTTCTCCTTCTCCGTAAGATTGCAATATGGTTCAAAAGGGCGTATGCCGTAACGGGTGGCGACATGCACGAGATGCTGGGTGAACCACCCCATCTTGTCGCCGCGCCAGCAGGCGATGGCGCCGTCGTATATGCTCTTGGTCTTGTCCGGGATGACCAGGTCTTCGCTTATGCCTATTATTTTTCCAAGTCCGCCGCAGACGGGGCATGCTCCAAGCGGAGAGTTGAAACTGAAAAGGTAGTCGTCCGGTTCACGGAAGGTAATTCCATCCAGTTCGAAGCGGCTGCAGAAGTCTTTGCTTTCCCGGTCGGAAACCAGACGGACGTCGCCGCGGCCACGGGAGAATGCATCGGAAATGGAGGAGAGCAGACGGGTGCGCAGATCGGTATCGCTGACGTAGGAAGCAGGATCGGAGACCTTCAGACGGTCTATCAGCAGCATTGCATCTTCCGGAAAATTCCCGTCAAGTTGCAGGACATCTTCGATACTCACGGCCTTTCCATCGACAAACAGGCGGGAATATCCGTCTTCCTTCAGGCCGAGCATGAGTTCGACCTTGTCGCCGCGCTGTTTCCAATTGAGATCTGCAAGTATGTACAGCGTCCCCGGAGTCTTCTCTTCCAGCCAGCGCATTACATCGGCCGGGCTGTCCTTGTGGACTTCCCTGCCGCTGACTGGGGAATAGGTGCGGCCCACCCGTGCGAAGATCAGACGCAGGAAGTCGTATATTTCAGTCGTGGTCGCAACCGTCGAACGCGGATTCTTGACGTTCACTTTCTGTTCAATCGCTATCGCAGGGGGTATCCCGTCGATCAGGTCCACATCCGGTTTGCTCATTCTGCCGAGAAACTGCCTGGCATAGGATGAAATGCTCTCTGCAAAGCGGCGCTGGCCTTCGGCATAGAGGGTGTCGAATGCCAGTGAACTCTTGCCGCTTCCGGATATGCCGGTCACTACCACGAACTTGCCGCGCGGTATTTCAAGGTCGATGTTCTTGAGATTGTTGACCCTGGCGCCCTTTATGATGATGGATTCACTCAAATCTTACAAATTTACACATTTTTTCTCTCATAGAGGGTAAATCCCGGCACCTATGTAATCGATAAGAACCTGGGGATTGATTTTGAACTGCAATCCGCGAACGCCGGCACTGATGTATATGTAATCGTACAGCAACGCCGATTCGAAAACAAAGGTAGGCAGAGGCTTCTTCATGCCTATCGGGGAGCAGCCTCCGCGGATGTATCCCGTTTCCGGGAGGAGTTCCTTCATGTGAATCATTGCAGCAGACTTGTTGCCGGAAATTCTCGCGGCAACTTTCAGGTCGACTTCCATGTCGCCCGGCATTACGCAGACGAAGAGTCCGTTCCTGTCGCCGCGCAGAACCAGTGTCTTGAAAACCTGTTCTATCGGTTCTCCGAGCTGCTCCGCGACATGATCAGCTGCCAGATTGTTTTCGTCGACCTCGTAAGGCACAAGTTCATAGCTCACTCCTGCCGCATCCAGGAGTCTGGCAGCGTTTGTCTTCTGTATGTTCGTAGAAGTCATAGAGCGCAAAGGTACGCAAAAAGGATGTAGGATTTTTTAAAAAAGAATAAAAAATAATTTGCAGAAATTGAAAATATACCTATCTTTGCATCCGCGTTTCGGCGCAACCAGACTGGTGCGGTAGTTCAGCTGGTTAGAATGCCGGCCTGTCACGCCGGAGGTCGAGGGTTCGAGTCCCTTCCGCACCGCTAAAATAGGTTCATTCCT
>Ga0256407_10002813_pt1 | contig 32278 bp, 20 predicted proteins | sample RumenRJG_04DNA_FD_193489 | JGI IMG/M metagenome (GOLD analysis project Ga0256407, IMG submission 193489) | Bovine rumen microbial communities from Lethbridge, Alberta, Canada - RJG_04 | ecosystem: Host-associated > Mammals > Digestive system > Stomach > Rumen | place: Canada: Alberta...
GCGGCAGCTGGTAAGGAAGTCCATTCAATTTCCGGCCGATGCGGTGTTTTTGCCAAAACTGATATCCAGTCCATGCTTAATCAGGGCGTTGCCCGTGAGGACATCGCTCTTTCGGCTTTTCATGCGATTGTAAAACAGACTGTGGGTGGCTTGGCTCAAGGGCTGGAGTTAAAGCCTCCGATTATTTTTGAGGGCGGCCCGCTCACTTATGACCACACTCTTGTAAAAGCTTTTGCCGAAAAATTAAATCTTAAACCAGAAGAAATTATCCGCCCTGAGCACCCGGAGACAATCGTTGCGCGGGGAGCTGCAATCGCTTTGGACGAACTTTTCCCGTGCGAAGAAGGCTCCGACGGAATTTTAATTGATGATGCGATTCATGCTCTTGATGGCGGAGTTGTGCGCGTGGAGCATGTCGGATCAAAAATCAAGAAGCCATATTTTGAAAACGAAGAAGAATGCAAGGTTTGGCGCGAGGCACATAAATCCCCGGAACTTGCAAAAATTGATTTGAAATCAGGCGATACGCTCAACGTTTACATTGGAATTGACGCGGGAAGTACGACGAGCAAAATGGTCTTGATGACCGAAGACGAAAAAGTCTTTGACCGTTACTACGCCAATAACCGGGGCGACCCGATCAATGTCGTTCGTCGCGGGCTCATGGAACTTCATGCAAAATACGAGGCGATGGGCGTAAAACTCAACGTGCTTGGACTTGGTACAACAGGTTACGGAGAGCTTTTGATTGCAAAGGCTTACGGAGCTGATTATCACACTGTTGAAACTGTCGCACATGCAACCGCAGCCCGAAGATTTGTGCCGGATGTGAGCTTTATTCTCGACATCGGTGGCCAGGACATGAAGGGAATCTGGGTTTCCGACGGAATCATCACGAACATTACGCTCAACGAAGCTTGTTCCAGCGGTTGTGGCTCATTCCTTGAAAATTTTGCTTCTTCGCTCAAAATCCCAACTGACAAAATTGCGGATGCGGCTTTCCGTTCAAAAAAGCCTGCTGACCTCGGAAGCCGATGTACGGTCTTCATGAACTCAACGATTATCACAGAGCAGAAAAACGGCTGTGGCCCGGATGACATCATGGCCGGCCTTTGCCGCTCGATTATCGAAAATGTGTTCACAAAGGTTGTCCGAATTTCAAACACTAGCATTCTCGGAAACAAAATCGTAGTTCAGGGCGGAACTTTCAAAAACGACGCGGTTTTGCGCTCTCTGGAACAATATCTCGGCGTGGACGTTCAGCGCGCTCCATACCCGGGCGAAATGGGCTGTATCGGCGCGGCACTTCTCACAAAAGAAAAACACCTTTCTGGCGAAAAATCGCTGTTCATCGGTTTTGATGCACTGGAATCGCTTTCTTATACACAGCGCGAAAATGTAATCTGCTCAAAATGTGCGAATCATTGTTCACGCAGCCTGATTCAGTTCTCAAACGGCACGACTTACATCACCGGCAACCGTTGTGCGCGCGGTGAAGTTGTTCTGCCGGAAGAATTGAGCGACGAGGACAAAAATATCCGTCTTTCTGACGGGGACGAAGAAGCCGTTTCTGGACTTGGCGAGCCTGAAAAAACAAAGCCGGGCGTGATTCCTGAGTCAAAGACCCGCTACACTCCAGACCTTTTCCTTATCCGCGAGCAGCTTCTTTTCAAAAAATGGGATTACAAAGAAGTCAGTCCAAAGAAAAATATTACAATCGGTCTGCCGCGAACTCTCGAATTCTGGGATTCAATGCCTTTCTGGTCAACCTTCTTCCGCTCGCTGGGCTACGACGTAATTCTCTCGCACAAAAGCAGCAGGGAAATGTTCGAAAACGGCATACCTTTCGTTCCAAGCGACACAGTATGCTTCCCGGCCAAACTGGCCCACGGCCACATCCAGGATTTGGTTAAACAGTTCGAAAAAATCGAAGAAAATTGTAGAATCTTTATGCCGATGGTCATGGAAATGCCTGCGACCGACAAGGCTCGTGCTTCAAATTACGTTTGTGCAGTCGTAAAAGGTTATCCGCTGATTATTTCTCATTCCGAAAATCCTGCACGACGCTGGAACGTTCCTTTTGACAATCCGATGTTCCACTGGTATTCGGAAGATGATCGCAAAAATCAGATTCTCAATTACTTTAACTCGGCATACGGTCTTCCAAAAAATGAAATTGAGGCCGCTTTTGAGCAGGGAGAGAAGGCAATTCAGGCATTCCGCACAAAAATGCGCGAGGAAGGTCAGAAAATCATCGACAAAGTGACCCATGAAGGAAGTTTTGCCGTGGTTCTGGCCGGTCGTCCTTATCACACGGATGCGCTTGTAAGTCACGATCTTTCACGAGTTTTTACAAAGCAATATATTCCGGTTCTTACGGTTGATTCTCTTCCTGAGCTGAACGACGTGAACCTGCGTTACACACGTGCCGAAGTTACAAACAATTTCCACACACGAATGCTTTCGGGCGCACTTCTGGCAGCAAAATCCCCGGTTCTTGAATATGTTCAGATTGTCAGCTTTGGATGCGGGCATGACGCGATTCTTTCTGATGAAATTACCCGAATCATGACCGAAACTTCCGGCAAATCTCCGCTGATTCTCAAACTTGATGAGGGCGGGGCGGCCAATTCCCTGAATATCCGCGTAAAATCTTTCATCGAGACGATTACTGAGCGAAGGGCCAAAAAAGGAATCCTGCCGTTCAAAGATTTGGGCGACGCATATTCTTCAAAATTCAGCAAAGAAGACCTTGAGATGCGCACGGTTCTGATTCCGAATGTTTCCGTGGCTTTCTGCAAACTTCTCAGCGGTGTTTTGCGAAAACAGGGGCTCAGGGCGCTTCCTCTTTCACTGGGTGAAAACAGCCAGATTCAGGTGGGCAAAAAATATGTTCACAACGACACCTGCTTCCCGGCCCAGATGGTAATCGGCGAGGCAATTTCTGCCCTTCAAAGCGGCAAGTATCCGCTCGACCGCGTTGCAATCGGCATGGCAAAATATCAGGGCGATTGCCGACTTTCGCATTATTCGGCTTTGCTGCGACGTGCTTTGGATTCTGCTGGCTTTAATCAGGTTCCAATCGTTTCGACAGACCCGATTGACTCAAAAAATATGCATCCAGGATTCAGACTTGGCGCGCTCTTTAATATTCGCTCGCTTTATGTCGTTACGATGATGGATATGCTCGAAGAATTGCGTCGTCAGATTAGGCCGTATGAGTTTAACAAGGGCGAGACAAACCGAATTTTTGACGAAGTGATTGACGACATTGCCGCTGGAATCGACAAGGGAATCCGTGCGGCACTCAGGGCATACAAACGTGGAATCAAAAAATTCTGCGAGATTAAATATGACCGCTCAAATCCACGTCCGCGGGTTTTCGTGACAGGTGAATATTTGGTAACTTTCCATCCTGGCTCAAATTTCCATGTTGAGCGATATCTGGAGCAGAACGGAATGGAAGTTATTTTGCCTCGAATGGCAAATGTTTTCCGCAAGGATTTTTATGCCCGCGTTGTTGAGGCAAAGGATTTGAATGTTAAATTCAAGCCTGTGAACGCGATTTTTGACCGTGTTGCAGAAAAACTTTTTGTTCATGCAAATGCCGTGTGTGAAAAACAAGCGAGCAAGCACCCTCTTTTTGTGAAATCAACTCCACTCCCAGTTCTTGCAGCTGAAACCGATGAGATTATGAACCGCACCTTCCTTTCTGGTGAAGGCTGGCTAATTCCTGGTGAAATAAAGGAATACGCGCTTCGTGGCGTTCAATCCTTCGTGATTTTGCAGCCATTTGGATGTCTGCCGAACCACATTTGCGGTCGCGGAATCATGAAAAAGGTAAAGGAAGAATTCCCGGCCGTACAGATTCTGCCGCTGGACCTTGACCCGGACACGAGTTTTGCCAACGTAGAAAATCGCCTGCAGATGCTGATTATGAACGAAAAATCGAGAAATTTATAAAATAAGGAAAAGTTATGTTAAAAAAAGTTTTGAAATGGATTCCTGCTCTTTTTGTAGCTTGCTGTAACATTTATCTTTCGAGCCAGGAACACATTGAACAGATGCCGACTTTCTGGAATGCGGACAAAGTCGTGCATTTCTTCTGCTTTGCGGGATTTTCGTTTTGGGTAGCGTTTGCGTGCAACATCAAAAGTTACAAGATGACCTGGCTTCCAACGCTGATTATCAGCCTGTGGGCTGTTACCGATGAAATTCACCAGAGTTTTACGCCTGGTCGTGACGCTTCCGTTTTTGATTGGATTGCTGACACGACAGGCGCATTTGTGGGTGCTTTAATTTTTGTGCTCGTTCTGACGATGTTTAAAGCCTTACTGGAACACCGAGCTTGTCCAAATCGCGCTTAATTCCGTCAACGGTGTAGCCCATTGAGTGAACCATGCTTGCAATCAACGCTGCATCGGCTTTGCCCTGAGTGAGAACATCTGCCAAGTGCTGTGGAGTGCCGCCGCCGCCCGAAGCAATTACCGGAACGCTCACATTTTCTGCAATCATTTTGGTGATTGTAAGCTCGTAGCCGTTTCGAACACCGTCGGTATCCATTGCATTGAGGACGATTTCTCCTGCTCCAAGTGAAACAGCTTTTTTTGCCCATTCGAGAGCATCATAGTCAGTTTTGACACGGCCGCCGTTGATGTAAACCCGGTAGCCGCTTGGCATTTCGGCATCTTTTGCGGCATCCATTCCAAGAACGATGCACTGATTTCCGAAAACCCTGGCTCCTTCACGAATCAAATCAGGATTTTTTACAGCCTGTGAGTTGAGGGAGACTTTTTCGGCACCTGCAAGAATTGTCGAGCGGATGTCTTCAATTGTACCGATTCCACCGCCAACGCAGAACGGAATGAAAACCTGCTCTGCAACGCGAGAAATAAGATCGAGGATTGGGCCACGACCGCGTGCACTCGCCATGATGTCGTAAAAAACAAGTTCGTCAACGCCTTGCTCGTAATATTTTTTTGCCATCTCAACCGGGTCGCCGATGTCGATATTGTTCTGAAATTTAACGCCTTTAGTAGTTCGTCCGTCCTTAACATCAAGACAGACAATAATTCTTTTCTTTAACATTTTGCCCCTCCGATGTAGTTTTGAAGGATTTTAAGCCCAGCTCTGCCACTCTTTTCCGGGTGGAACTGGAAGGCAGTGATGCTTCCCTGGCTTACGCAGGCCGGAACTTTGCAGCCGTAGTCGGCCCATGCTTTTACGATTGACGAATCGCTTGGCTGAATCAAGTATGAATGTACGAAGTAGAAGTCGGATTTTGGGTCAACGCCATCGAAAAGCGGAGTAGAGCCGTTGGTGTATTCCAAGTTGTTCCAGCCCATGTGTGGAACTTTGAGATTTGTGTTGATTTTTGAATCTTTCCATACGCTTTCAAAGTGGCGGATTGTGCCTTTGAGTAAACCGAGGCAGTCTACATCGCCCTCTTCGGAATGTTCAAAAATAATCTGTGAGCCGAGGCAGATTCCCACGAGAGGTTTGCCGGCTTGTGCCCAGTCACGCAAAAATGTGTCGAAGCCAGTGAGCTTAAGCTGCTCCATTGCGTATTTTGCTTCACCAACGCCAGGGAAAATCAACCTGTCACACTTTTCTAAATCTGCTGGATTTTTTGAAAGCACATAATCAGCCTTCAAAAAGCCCAGCGCCCGCTCAACGCTCTTGATATTACCAGCGTTGTAATCAACGATTCCTACCATGCGAGAAAATGTAGCACAAAATTTGGAAAATAAAAAGAGCGCGAGAGAAAAAGAAACCTTTTTAAGGTTGCGTTTGCTCTCGTTTCTGCCGATAATCTTTTATATGATGAATACACATGATTTTCTTCCTGTGATTAAGGCTGTTCTCTCTGACAAACGCGTGATTATTACGGCTGCGATTGTCTTCATTTTTATGGATTTGTGCGCGTACATTGTGCGTTACCGAAAAAAGCCGAAAGTCACTAAACCTAAGAAAACAATTGCCGCGCCCGCTCCGGCTCCAGCCGAAAATGCTTCCGAAGGTGGTGGAGACGATGCAGGTGGCGACGAGGAATAAGGGCAAGCATGTTTTTGCCTTTTTTCTTCTTTATAATATCGAGCCTGTCTTTCCAGAATGTACCGCAGATTCTCAGCCTCTTTTCTGAAAAAAGTTGCGACAAGATTTCTGCGGTGTCCTTTGCATCCCACACATTGATTCCAAAGATTTTCAAATTCTTCCTATTGTATAGTTCCGTAAGTTCGTGAGTAGCTTCCTGCCGTGTGTAGAGCCGGCGGTTTTTTCTTATAAAATTGAATGCAAGTTCCGCGTCTGGGGCCGTGTAGCTGATTTTCTGTTTTTTTGCCTTGGCATCGCAAATGTCACAACCTGAGCAAGCTGCTTCTTCGCCACCAAGATAATCCAGAATCATCTGCCGGCGGCAAGTTTTGCTCAGAGCAAAGTCGCCCAAAGCACGCTCCCGGCTGTCTGGTTTGGTCTGTCGCCAGCGTACAAAATCAGCGTGGTTCCAGATCAGCACGGAATTTACGTTCGCGCCATTACGCCCTGCACGGCCAGCTTCCTGTACGAAATTTTCAAGGTGTTCGGGCGCGTCCAGATGAATTACGCTTGCAATATCTGATTTGTCCACGCCCATTCCGTAAGCACAAGTCGCCGTCAAGATTCCTTCGGTTGAATTGAAAAACCATTCTTCCACGGCAGTTTTTTCTTCGCGGGTAAGGCCTGCGTGATAAAACCGGGTTTTCTCCCGCCCGAAATATGATGCACAGACATGAGCCATTTCCTCGGTTCGGCGGCGGCTCCCGCAAAAAATAATCAGCGGTTTTTTCATCGTGAGTGCCAGTTCCAGCGCGGCCTTTTTCTTGGCGTAGGCATATTTCACGGCGTAATGAATGTTTGCACGGTCACTTGCTCCCCGCACAAGATGATAATTCCCGTCAAAAAGAATTTCACCGATCCGTTCAAGGACAGGTTTGCTTGCGGTGGCGGTGAATGCCGTAACGAGCTTTACGCCCAGAGTTTTGATTACGCGGCCAAGTTCCAGATAAGAAGGACGGAAAGAATCACCCCATTCGGAAACACAGTGAGCCTCATCAATCGCAATATGCGATATTTTGACCTTGGCCAGCCGTTCCAAAAGATTTTCTCTGCTCAGAACTTCGGGATTTGCGATAATTACTCGTGCGGGATTTTCTTTGTCGGTGAGGGCACGAAAATTTTCTTCGCGCTCTTCGGGTGTTTGCCCGCCTTTGAACACCACTGAGCGGATTCCAGCCTGTTCCATGCGGCGTTTTTGGTCGCTCATCAGTGCTAAAAGCGGATAAATTACGAGAGTCGCTCCTTCAAGAAGCAGGGCGGGCACAAGAAAGCACATGGATTTTCCGGCTCCGGTCGGAAGAAGTACAATCTGCCTTCCGCGGTAAATGTCATCGTCATCGTAATTTTCAGAAAAATGCCTGTCTTCACGCAGCGCCGCTTCACCGTCAAGAATGTTAGCGATTACAATCCTCTGCCACGGAAAAAGAAAATCCACATGGAAGCCGTTCTTTGCGGCAAGGACAGCTCTATCCGCATCAAAAAGCTCGTCGGCTCCCCCTTCAGCCACACCAATTCCGTCAAAAGAAACTTTCTCGGTATCTGTCATAATTTTTCTCCTACATATATATAGGAAAAATTTTTGCGTTTTCGGCAATGCAAATGGAAAATTTTGAAAAAAAAGTGAAAGAAAATTATTTGTCGAGAATCGTGATTTCTACGCGCCGGTTTTTTGCCTTGCCTTCTTCCGTGGAATTTGAGGCAATCGGCACTCTCGCCCCGAATCCCTGTGTGAAGATGTGATATTTGTCGCGCAGGCCAATCTTAATCATGTATTGTGCAACTGAATCCGCGCGCTCTTCGCTCAAAATCTGGCATCCTTCTGGAGTGCCAGAGAGTGCCGTGTGTCCAGAAACCAGCAAATCATTCGGGTAATTTTCAATGATTTTTGCGATTTTGTTGATTTTTGCTTTTTCAGAATCGAGCAGGACGGCTGAGTTCGGCTTGAACTGGATATTTTCAAGAGAAATTGTGAGTCCTTTTTCGCTCTTTGTTACACTTACGTCCTGCAAGTCCAGGTCTTTTACTTTTTCCAGCACTTGCGCAAGATTTTCGTCGGTGGCAGTGCGTTCAAAATCCGTAACCTCGGCGTGAGCCTTGCCGGTAAAGTCGAACTGATTACCCATGTAAGTTTCCATTACGATGCGGAAATCTTCTTTATAGTATCAATCTGACCTTTTTCGTTATCCCACCAGATTGTCTGGTTTGAAAAGCCCATTGTCGTAACCGGGAAATCATCGATGAGACTGTCAGCGTTTTCTGGAATCGGGCTTTCAAAAAACAGTGAATATTTAACGGCAAGAACCTGAAAAGTCTTTTTTTCATGCTTAGAATCGGAAGAAATTCCTTCTTCGTCACGCAAATATGTGTATGAAGCCGTAAAAGGCACTTTAAAAGGCTCGTTGTTGGCAAAACTTCTTCGCAAGTCATGAGCCTCGTGTCCGTTTGCAGTCCAAGTGTCACCGGGCTTTACGGCTTTTTCTGGCAGGGAAGGAACATCGCGCACGACAGGCATGAAATATTCCTTGCTAATCTCAAAGATTCCACGCTCGCTACGCCAGTATTTGCTTTCATATTCCTCGCCGTAAGTGAGCGCACCGTTTGTGTCCGCTGATTTTGAATTTTCGAGCGTTACGAAAGTGGCCTCGTTCAAGCCACGCCCATCTGTATCAACTTTTGTGATTCGGGCCGAAACACGATTAACAATTTCTGCAGTATGATTAAGTTTGCCGTTAACTTTGACCACCTCATTAACGGTAGAAAGAACGCGGTAATTATCCCCTTCCTTAAACTTGAATCGAAGAAACTTTTCCCCCGACTGAGCAGAAAGCGAAAAAGTTAAAAGAAAGGAAAGAATAGAAAAGAACCGTCTCATAAAAGCCTCCGAAAAGATTGTCGGGTCAAGCCCGGCAATGACATTCGCATTGCTAACTTACAAATGGTCTGCCAGTTCGTAATCCCCGCCCAATATTTGTTCACAGCGTTCTTTTGGCATTGGCTTGCCTTTCAAGAAGCCCTGAATGTTCTTACAGTTGATTTTTTTGAGAATATCGAGCTGCTCGCGCCTTTCGACACCTTCTGCGATTGTATCCAGGCCCATTTTTGTGACCATCGAAATGATTGAGTCAGTGATGTTTGCTTCGACTCCGCCCTTGTCCGTGATATTCGCGATGAAAGATTTGTCGATTTTGAGCGTGGTAATCGGGAGCATCTGCAAATAGCTCAAGCTTGAATATCCAGTGCCAAAGTCATCAAGCGAAAGACCGATTCCCAGCTCGCGGATTTGTTTGAGCAGGTCGATTACTTCATTTTTATTGTCGATGAAAATTCCTTCTGTAATCTCAATTTCGAGATTTTTGGTCGGAATCTTATATTTTTTGATAAGCTGAATCAAATCAAACATGAAAGTGGGCTTTTTAAGCTGAACAGGGCTTACGTTCACGCTCATGATTCCGTTGAAGCCGAAATTTTCTATCCATTCTTTGAGCGTGGAGATTGCTGTCTCCAAAATCCAGTCGCCGAGAGGAATCACAAGCCGCGTTTCTTCGGCAATCGGGATGAACTGTTCCGGGCTAATCCAGCCTGTGTCCTCATCGTACCAGCGGAGCAAAGCCTCAAACCCACGCAATTTGTTTGTGGCAACGTCAAACTGAGGCTGATAATAAAGCTGGAAAAGCTCTTCGTTGACCGCGTTGTTCAGTTTTGACTGAATCGCAATTTTTTCCATGAAACGCTCGCGCATGACGCTCTGGAAGAAGCAGATGTCGTTCTTGCCCTTGCGTTTTGCCTCGTACATGGCCATGTCAGCGTATTTGAGCAAGTCGCCGTAATTGTCGCCGTCGTCCGGACAGATTGCGATTCCGCCCGAGAAGTCGATTCCTTCCTCGTTCATGATTTCAAGCATCATGTCGCCTGCGTTCAGAATCGTATCCTGTGAATTGATATCCCGCATCATGACGATGAACTCGTCTCCGCCGTATCTGTAAACCCGCAAGTCGTCTCGCTTGAAGCGTTTGAGGATTTCAGCGGCATGGCAAATAACTTCATCGCCCTCGCTGTGCCCCTGAGCGTCGTTAATAAGCTTCATGTTGTCCAAATCAAGCAGGATGATGCCAAACTTTTGCTCGCTGGCCTTGCTTTCGTTAATCCATTCCTCAAAATCCATCTTGAATCTCTGGCGGTTGCAAAGATTTGTCATGCCGTCATGATAGGCCGTGTATTCAAGCTGCTCGTTCAAAAAGCTGATGCTCTCCAGCTTGTTCTTTAGCTCTTCGCGTGAGTTTGAAAGCTCGTCTGTGAGTGCCGCAAGACGCAAGTTCTGCCTCAAAAGCTGCTGCTCGCGCTCCTTGTCCTCGGTCACATTCACAACTGAAATCGTTATAAAGCCGCTTTCGGTAAAATTCATCTGGATTCGGAGCCATGCGTTTTTGATAGCGGAATAAAAAGTCTTGAACTGAACTTCGCCTGTCTCAACGCAGTCACACGCCATTTTGTACCATTCGATATCCTTTGAAAGACGTGCAACACATTCTTCCGCAGAGAAACCAATCTTGATCAAATCGCCGTAAATTTTCTTAAAAGTCTTGTTGTAATATCGGACTGTGAAACAATTTTTGAAATCGTCCTCTGTGCACGCCCTTTTTGAATCCTCATTTTTTGATGTTATAATTACAACCGGTGTGTAAATTCCGTCGAAGATTTCTTTGAAGTCTTTATCTTTCATGGGCGATTCCTTTAATCTTTTTTCTATTTATTTGCTTATATTTTATCATAATCGGCTAAAAAATTCTTAAAAATAAGGTTAAAATGCTTTTATAAAATGCAATTTGTGCGTTATAATTTAGCTAACCGCTTTTTAGAAAATGGAGGCACTATGAAAAATCTAAACTTAAAATTATCAAAAATTTTTGCTTTTGTTACGAGCGTATTTCTGATTCTTGCACTTGCATCTTGTTCAGAGCTTTTTTCTGATCCAGAAAGAACTGGCTCTGTTTCGTTCAGCCTCAGTCCAGAAGTTGCACGTGCTGTTACTTCCAGCAGGAGCTTGTCTGGCTATTCTTTTGACAAAACCACCGATTTTTCTTTGAAAGACGATGACGACCCCAATACGTATATCTTTACGGTCTCGCTGAGCGGTGATTACTCTGAGACTCAGTACAAGTCTTATACCGAAGCCGAATTCGATTCGCTTGGCAATGGCAAAACAATCACTTCGCTTGGCAATGACAGCACAATCACTTTTAATGAGATTCCTGTCGGCTCAAAAGTAAAAGCTACTGTTACAATTTCTATCACGGATTCTACTGGCACATATCCGTGGTATGAGGGCACAAGCGACACCAAGGAGATTCTCGAGGGCACAAATTCAATCGACCTCAAAATTACCAAAAAGCAGTACACTTGCAAGTTCAATGTTTACATCAAAGGTGCGTCAGGTTATGGGCTTTCTTCTGAATATTCAAAGGACCTTACAGGCGACCTCTTGGCGATTGATGAAAAGTTGGTGGAGAGTTTGGAATCGCTTTATGAAACTTTGTTGCAAAAAGGCTATATCCTAAATGAAGAAAAAATAGATTTGTGGATGCCAAAGCTTACAGGCGATTCAACGCTTGAATCAAGCATTTATTTTGATCTCCCTGGCAGCTCAGAACCGGGCGAAGACGAGCCTGGTACGGATGAACCGGGTAAAGAGGAACCCGGTGTGGACGAACCTGGTGTAGATGAACCTGGTAAAGATGAGCCGGCGGCAAAAACCATAAAAATCTGCTTCCGCTTCCAGAACGGCGAGGGCGAATACGCTGCGAATGACGAAATACCTGACATTACCATGACTTTTGAGGAAGCAGACGAGTGGTCAGAGAAAATCAGTGAAAATGCAGTAAAGGCTGTGGAGCAGGGCTATATTCTCAATGAAGAAAAGACAGACAAGGAGCCTGTTCTTGAAGGCGACACCTATCTGGTAAACATCTATTTCGACAAGGTAAAAGAAGAATCAGGACAGACCGGTACGGTTGTTATCAAGGAGCCAAAAAAGAAGGTCTACGTAAAGCAGATTGAAGGCGAAAGCGAGCCTTTCTACCTTGATTCTGGCAGATTCGTGTTCAGCCTGTTCGACGAGGACGGAAAGGACATATTTGAGGACATTGACTGGAGTGTAGAATCGAACGGCTACATCTGGAAACGCTTTGTTGAAGTCACCCACAACGGTGAAACTGTGCAGCAGGGAATAAACTATGACAGTAATGAAGTTACGGTTTCAAGCGTCTTCCCGCTCAGCGAGAGCGGCTGGTACATCCTTACGCTCACTGTTTCACCTCTTGCAAAGACTTATGTGAACAAAGCGGGCGAGACTGTTGAAATTCCTGACTATGAGACTGTCACCGGCACATTCGAAATTGAAGTGACCGGCGGGAACAAAGAATAAGGCTGAGGGGGAAATCTATGAAAGCTGTGAATATATTGAAAAAGATTTTGACTGCTTGTGCAATCCTGATTGTTTTTGCGGGCTGCTCTGACTTTGAGACAGACTCACCTGCCGCAGAAGCAGGTCTTTATGTAGTAAAAGGCTCTGTTTCCATGGAAGGTTCAACTGCGGCAAGGACTGCGACAAGCACCTCGACAAAAGTATTTGATTCTTCCCTGCCGTGGAAATTTGCCGCTCACAAATATTCCGGCGGCGAAGTTGACCGCTCCGTTTGCTACGAGCCTTCTGGTTTTTATGGCGGCATTTTTACTTTTGCCTTCACGGAGTTCGGCGAGTATCAGATAGAGGCTTATCTTGCATCTGAGGACGGACAGCACTATGCATACGGCAGCACGGTCATCACCGTGTCGGAAGACGGTCAGCAGCTTGAGTCCATCGTAATTCCTGTGGAGCTGCTTGCAACCACCGAACCGGGCAGCGTAAACCTTGATATTTACTTTGACGACTCGGAAGAGACCGCAGAAATTACCGAGATGCAGGTCGAATGGATTGGCCTTGAGGACAGGGCGATGGCAGTCCGTGAGGCACTGGGCTATGACCGCGAGGCGGCAAATGCTGCACTCATGAAGGGCGAGGAATATACACTTTCCGAAGAAGTTCAGGCAAAGCTTGCTGCACTGGATGAATGGGGGTCAAAATGTGCGGAAGGTCAGTTCAACACGATTCAGCCTGTCACTAACGGCCACACAGTCATCTCGCTTAGTCCTGAGCACAATCAGGGAATCTTCTATGGTACTCATGCCGTAAAAATCAAATTTATGAGTTCGTCTGGTAAGCTCGTTTACTCATGCAAGGAAATGATAAACGTATATTCGGGAATGACCACTGACACGTGGTACGGCACTTCTCCCAACATTGTTTCCCAGGGCAATTTCGGTGGCAAATTTCTAATCACAGGCGAAAGAATTAAACGCTACATTAAGCCGGAAAGTCAGGAGCCAGAAGAACCGGAAGAGCCGGAGGCAAAAACTATAAAAATCTGTTTCCGCTTCCAGAACGGCGAGGGCGAATACGCTGCGATTGAAGAAATACCTGACATCAGCATGACCTTTGAGGAAGCAGATGAATGGTCAGAGAAAATCAACGGGCTTATAGAAGAAAATACAGTTAAAGCCGTAGTCCTGGGCTACAAGCTCAATGAAGAAAAAACAGAAAAAGAGCCGGAGCTTGACGGAGACGCTTATTTTGTAAATGTTTATTTCGACAAGGCAGAGAAAGAGAAAGCCAACGTAGGCGGAGTCACGGTAACGCTTGCTGAGTTTGACACAACAGATTTGGGTGCAAACTTCACAATGTCCGAAGAAAAAGGTGCTGATGGCTCAATCACTTTGACCGCAACGCAAGATCCTGTTGAATCGGGCTATTCATATCAGTGGTTTATTGACGGCAACCTTGTAGCCGGTGAAATTGCACCGGCTTATACATGGACAGCCGAAAAGCTTAATCTCGGAACTGGAGTCCACGACGTTACGCTTATGATAACCTTCACTTCTGGTGAAAAGACAGAATCCTACTCTGCTAAAACAACCTTTACCGTAAAAGCAGAATAACCATCCAACTAAAACAAATTATACAAGGGGCAGTCATTTTGATTTGCCCCTATTTTTTGACTTTTTTAAACTAGAGGACTGTTTATGAGAAAACTAATTTTCCCCTCAGTGCTTGTAGCTTTTCTTTGTGTACTTCTTTCCTGCAGCAACATTTTCACTGATGATTCTTCCGACAAAAGCAGCTTTGGAAAAGCTTTGGTTTCGGTTTCTTGCGGCAACGGTGCGCGCACGATTATGCCAACGAACTTGGATCCAAGCGATGTAACAAAACTCGTGCTTACGGCACAAAGCAAAAATGCTCTGGGCGTATACGAGCCATATTCTTTTGCAGGCGAAGATCTTAAAGAATGGGCTTCGATTGCCAGCATGAATGCGGATAGCTTTGAGATGGACGTGGGCTATTACAACTTCACGCTCAAAGTATACGCCAAGTCACTTGCTGGCGAAGAGCGCGTGGTGCAAAAAGCCGTGCTTGAAGACAAGCTTGTCACAGCAGGCATAAACACGATTTCTTTTGAAGCCCAGTACGTCAGCACAGGCGAGCTTTCTCTAAAATTCTTGTGGGACAGCATAGAAAAAGCTGGCAAAACAATGTCCCCAATCAGCAAGCTGACCATAAATCTTTACAAAATTGAAACAAACGGCTCAATCGGCGAGCCAGTTCTTGCGGAAAGCCTTGATTGTAAGCCTACAAAAGTCGAAGAAGTGGGCGCGGGCGGCACAACGTCCATGTACGAGGCCATTTTTGCACCACAAGAAGAAGTTACGAACGGCAGCTACTTCATCATCATCAAAGTCTGCGACATCTACGATGAGTCAAAGGTTCTCAACACAATTACCGACATCGTAAAAGTCAAAGGCTACAAGACCGAAAAGACAATAAAGCTCGACATCACAAAGATGAACATCTCCAACGATGAATACACGTTCTACGTTGCAGAAAGCGGCAATGACGAAACAGGCGACGGCTCTGCTGCCCTGCCTTTCGCTTCGATTGCGGGTGCTGTGAGCAAGATGAACAACAGCTCAGAAATCTACAGCATAGTGATAATCGGAAAGCTCACAACAGAACAGAGAATCCAAAGCACATTCACGACAAGCAACGCAAAGGGCTTGGTAATCCTCGGTCTGGAAGACGACTGTGCGGACGGCTTGCAAGGAAATTACACTTCTTCAACAAAGGGCACGATGCTTTCAATCTCAAGCTCTGTTCCAGTGACAATCAAGAATATCAAAATCTCCGGCGGATACAGCGGACAAGGCTCTGCTGGCGGTATTGTGCTCACTTCCGGGGCAAAGCTCACTATGGAAAGCGGCATAATCACAGGAAACACAGGCGAAGATGGTGGACAGGCAGCGGCTGGCGGCGTAATGGTAAAAGCCACAGCGACTTTCATCATGAATGACGGAAAAATCTGCGACAACACTGGCGGCGGAGTGTGTCTTTACGACGGCACTTCCCCAGGAAGCGAATTCATCATGAACGGCGGTGAAATCTGCGGAAACACAGCCTCAAAAGGTGCTGGTGTTCATGGCGTTTATTCCACTGCAAACAACGCAAAATTCACCATGAACGGCGGAAAATCACTGGCAACACCGCATCAAGCGACGGTGGCGGAATCTATCTTTGCGGTCAGTTCACACTCACAGGCGGCGAAATCAGCGGAAACACGGCAGGAAATCTGGGCAACGGCATATTCGTTTACTTTGGCACGCTCTCTATTGAAGGAAGTGCAATCGTCGCCGACGACAATGAAGTGTATCTGCGAGAAGGTCAAAACTTTATAATCTCAGGCGCAATCGAAACAGACGGCGTTGTAGCGACAGTCCAGCCACAGACATACACAAAAGGAACTCAAATCCTAACCCTAGCAGACGGAGTAGATAAATCCAAAATCGCAAAAATCGGTCTCACCAAAGAAGAATGGGCTTTGGACGACACAGGCAAGCTGTATATGCCGTATGTGCTTTACGTCTCAGGCACAGGCGACGACACAACCGGCGACGGCTCGGAGGAGAAGCCATACAAAACAATCGCTGGAGCATGTGCAAAGATTGCAGAGGATGGAAAACCAACCGAGAATTGGAAAATCTTTGTGAGCGGTGAGATTACAGGTGCTTCACAAAGTGTTCCGATCACACTCACGGCAGAAAATGCAAAATCCCTCACGATTACAGGTGCGACAGGCCTGGATTCGGCCGGAGTGCCACAGGATGTGCTTAATATGAACAAGGCTGACTCTGCGAACGGTGTTTCTGACGGCACGGTTCTTACTATTAGCACAAGTGTTCCTGTAACAATCAAAAACCTCAAAATCACAGGCGGCTACGGTTCTCTCTCAAATGCGGGTGGCATTACGATTGCAAAGGGAGCAATCGTAAGTCTCGGTGACGGAGCGTTGATTACTGGAAACAAGAACGGAAGTAATGGTCGTGGCGGAGCTATTCACAATGAAGGAACACTCTTTATGTACGGCTCGGCTGTCATTGGCGACAAAACAAACGGCGGAAAGACCGACGAAAGTTTATACGCTTATGCGGCGGATTCATCTTCTGCTACTGATATCAAAAACAAAAAAATGGCAAACTGGGCACCAAGCGGTGGTGGCATTTACAACGGAAGTTCGAGCGACAGCACGGTTTGTGCAAAGCTCTATCTTGGCTATAAGCTCAGCTCTAGTGGCGAGCCTGTTGAAGAAGAACTTACTGGCGGACTTTACTATAACGGCGGCACTGGCGGTGCACTCTACAATGCGGCCGGAAGCATCGTTTATTTTGACAGCGGAACATTCGCTTGGAACGGTACGGAAGGCGGTGGTGGAGCAATCCACAATGCCGGAACACTTGAAATGACTGGTGGCACAATCGAGCATAACCGTGCGATTGGAACAAATCATGGTTATGGTGGCGGTGTGTACAATGACGGTGCTTCCTCAAAATTCATAATGAGTGCTGGAACTATCAATCATAACTTGGCGTACAGATTCAATTCTTACGGCGATGACAGCTATGGTGGCGGTGTGTATAATGCAGGCTCATTCTATATGTATGGAACGGCTGTAATCGGCGACAAGGATGCAACAACAATTGCGACAGCAGATTCAGAGCATGAATCGGATACAAAAACCTCAGCATGGGGCAACAAGGCAAAGGTTGGTGGCGGTATTTACAACACAAGCTCAGGATTTGTCTATCTCGGTTACAAACCTGATTCAAGTGGAAGTCCTGTCGAGGCGGAACTTACTGGCGGTATTTATCATAATTATGCCACAGGCACAACTGATTCAAATAACTACGGCGGTGGTGCAATCTACAATTACGGCGGAAACTCTGGAGGATTTTTCAAAATTGCTTCGGGAACAATCGCCTATAACGCGACAGGTGTGAATGGCGGGGCTATCTGGCACATACAGATGAATTACTCTGCTCCTGAGATTTTGGGCGGAACGATTAAAAACAATGCTGCGGAAGGAAACGGTGGTGCTGTTTTCATTGCCTCTGCAAACAAAGCTTCTCTCAAACTTTCTGCCAATGCCTCAATTCCTGCGGGTGCGGACGGAAAGCATGACATCTACCTTACGGCATCAAAGACCTATTATCCGAAGATTACGCTTGGTGGAAAACTTCGTGATGATTTTGCGGTACGACTCACACCAGGCTTCTACGATACGAGTATGGCAGTTCTTACCCTTGCAACCGATGTGACCGACACTACACTTGAAGCCGAACATCTCAAATTCTCCGTAGCTGATGAAGTTAACGCTGTCCTCGGCACAACGACACAATGGACATTTGATAATAACGGAAAACTTGCGAGTGCAAACCCTCTTGGAACGCTTGATATAACAATAGAAGAGTCTTCTTATTCGCCTATTGAAGTCAAAGTTAAGATTGACGGCTCAAATTACAATACGACTGATTCTGCAAACTTCCCGAATGTGACAAAAGGGCAGCCTATTGTGTTCATGGTAACGAGTACAGGTTATTCTTCTTACAAATGGTATGTTGACGGTGAGGAAAATGACAAAACGGGAATGCCCCTCAGCACAACGAGCACACTTACGCTTGATACGACAAACTGGGCGGTGGGCATGTATGACATCGCTCTTGAGGCAAAAGATTCTAACGACAATTGGTGTTCGTATGAGGCGCATATCACGCTAAAGTCAAATTAGGAGGTTGAACATGAAAACGATAATTTTTTCATTGTGGAAGATTGCACGAATATATTTTATAGCATTATTTGCTCCTATAGTTTTTTTCTCTTGTGCTGATGCTATCACTGATTCTTCAAATACCGAATCAAAGTTGAGCGATGACGGAAAAACATATCTTTCACTGAACATCGCTTCTGTTTCTTCTGAGCGCACGATAGCTCCTGATACGACAGATTTTGCAGTGACGAACTTGACTGACATTGTTTTAAAAGGAAAGCTTTCTGATGCAGCTGGAGCTGAAAAAACACTTGCAACGGCGGAGACTTATAGTTTGATAGACAGCAAGCTGATTCCTATTGAAGCAGCTGGCAACTGGACTTTCACGCTTACCGCAAAATTGAGAGGAGCTGCGTTTACAGGAACGGCAACACAAGAAATAGCTCTTGGCTCGACAAATTCAATTTCATTCTCACTCAGCGCAGACGAAAATTACGGTGGAATGAGCATAAGAATGACTTTCACTGGAACTTCTACAAATGCTGACGATTATAAAGTTGTCGCCAAACTTATGAAAGCAGATAAGTCTGAGACTCTAGAAACAAAAGAATTTACTTCAACAGACTTAACGCCCAGTTCAAACGCTACCTCGAATAAAACTTTCTATGTCACATACGAGCGTTCAGCTGCGCCTGCTGCTGATGGTGCGGCAGAGACTCGTCTTGCAAGCGGCACTTATTACCTTGTGTTTGAGATTTACAGCAACATACTTGGTGGCACAGAACCTCTCAACACAAGCCGAAACTTTGTCCGCATAGACAAGGGGCTTACGACAACGGCGGCTCTTTCTATCACGCTCAACGAAGTCTACACAATTGAGTACAACGACAACGAGGGAACGGGTGCCAGTGACACAAGAGTTTTCAATTATTCACCAAAGACTGGTGCGGAGCTTCCAAAAATGACCCCGCCAGAGACAACACAATTCTTTGCGGGCTGGTACACAGATTCTGCATTTGCAGCTGGAACAAAAGTCTCGGTCGTTGATGGCGACAAGCTCATGCTCGCAAAAGACACAAGCGGGAATCTTACGCTTTATGCAAGATATTGTAGTGCATCAGATTCGAATTTGTATGTAGATTCAGAAAATGGCCAGGAAGGTGCGGACGGTCTTTCGGCAGATACGGCGGTATCAACGTTCGCTTCGATAATTTCTCTTTTGAAAGACTATGCAAAACCACTTGATTGGAAGATTCATATCATAGGAACGGTGACTGGCACTCAGACAATCCCAATTGAAATCACTACGAGCGAAGCAACCAGCCTTGCAATTACAGGTAGCGATGGCTCAGACAGCCTCGATGCTGGCGGAAGCGGCACAACTCTCACAATCGGCACGGCAGTACCAGTCACAATCACGAATCTCAAGATTACAGGCGGTGTTAATGAATCTGGCGATGGCGGTGGTATAAACATCGCAAGCGGTGCGACCGTAAAACTTGGCGATGGTGCTGTAGTTTCTGGAAACTCTGCAAAGAACGGTGGCGGCGTATACAACGAAGGAACGCTCTTTATGTACGGCACTGCGGTTATCGGTGATAGCAACGTAGAAAGTGAGGCAGTTTCCGGGGATACTTCGGGTACTACTACCTGGTCAAACCGATCGAATGGTGGCAATGGCGGAGGAATCTGTAGCAAAAAGTCAACTTCTTCCGTATATCTTGGCTACAGCGGCTTTGAAGAAGATGGCGTTACTCTTGTAGAAACAGAACTCACTGGCGGCGTGTACCACAATTATTCTACAGGAGACTGGACTTCAGGCGGCGGTATCTGTATAGAAAAAAGTGCTAAGCTTTATATGGATAGCGGTAATATCTGTTACAATACTGCAATTGGGCGACCTGGTGGTGGAGTTGCCGCCTATAGTGATGATGGTGATTCTACTATGTTTACGATGTCAGGTGGCTCGATAAGTCATAACAAATGTGATGGATATGGTGCAAACGAAGGTGGCGGTGGAGTTCGTATTGGCGCTACATTTACTATGTCTGGTGGTGAAATCTGCAACAATGAAGCGCCTGTAGGTGCAGGCATAAGCCTTGGCAATGGTTCGATTACGATTACAGGCGGAAGCATTATGAATAATACGGGAACCAGCGCACGGAGCATAAATAAAGAAGGAACAGTCGGCTCCATCACTATTAACGGCACACCGTATACTGAGAATATAGATAATATAGAAGATAAGAACATATTGAATGGAACCCTTGTGTTTGGAACTAAACTTTCGACAGAAGAAAAAGCCGTGGGTGATATTGTATTCAATGACGGAAGTGCAATAGCTTATGCAGAGAACTTAAGCCTTAGCGATGCTCAGAAAGGAGCCGCAATCGCCGTAATCTTCTACGTGGGAACAGGTGAGGCAACAGCAGATACAAACACAAATATTCTCGGACAAAAGACTCTGGGTGTTGGCTTAAAGAATACAACAACAGATCTTGTGTGGGCACCAACCACTTCATTTGGATACGAATCAGTTTGTGCTGATAATCAGTGCAAGAAATCATCTTCAAAAACTACAGGTTCTGTGTATTATACTTTTGAGAGTTTGGGGGGCACTGACTATTTTACAGGTCATTTTGATGGAAGTACCAGTTGGGCTAACATCCAAGAAGCTGAAACTAATTCTGGTAAAAACGGTTGGCGTACCGAAGAAAATTACCCTGCTTTCTATTGGGTAACTTGCTATACAACTACATATTCTATTCCAGAAGATTCTAATAAAATGTGGTATCTGCCAAGTGTGGTTGAGCTTTGTTGTTTGTACGAGAGCAAAACAACTGTGTCAGCCGCACTTACGGCTGTGGGAGGAGACGCGCTTACTGGATTCTATTGGTCTTGTTCTCAGAATGAAACTAAGCAGTATGAGGTATTGTATGTAGGACTTAGTGATGGCTATGTTTCTAGTGACACTAAGAACCTATCTAAAGGAGTTCGTGCCATCCGCCAGTTCTAGCACCGCAATGGCTGCGTTTGCCGACTTTGGATATTTTCAGCAATCGTGGCCATCACGTTGCCCGACTTTGGATATTTTCGGCAATCGTGACCATCACGTTGCCCGACTTTGAATATTTTCGGCAATCGTGACCATCACGTTGCCCGACTTTGGATATTTTCAGCAATCGTGGCCATCACGTTGCCCGACTTTGAATATTTTCGGCAATCGTGGCCATCACGTTCACCAACTTTGGATATTCCAGTCATCGTGATGACTACGATTTGTGTTTTTGGATAATGCTGTCATCGTGAAAGCCAGATTGCCACCTAAGTCGCAAATCCCAGCTGTAATCTGAGGCGTAGTTCCTCCTGAACTTTTAGTTAAGCTGTTGCTGCAACTCTAGCACGGTTTCAAGTGGAAGCCCCGCAGCCTGTGCAATCTGCTCAGTAGAGCCAAGCTGCATTTTCAAGAGATTCTTGGCGGCTTCAATAGCTTTTTGAGTAGCACCTTGTGAAAGGCCTTGTATAAGTCCTTCACGCTTAGCGGCTCTGGTTATATCTCTGTCGTGTAAATTCATAGCGGCGTAACTCCGGATGATTTCCCACTGATTATTTCTGCAACTTTTGCTAAGGACAAGCCCAGCGACTGAGCAATTATTTCTTGCGAAACTCCGTTTGTCCAAAGGTTCTTAGCCGCTTCAATTTTTGCTTCGCTTGCACCTTGTGCAATTCCCTGAGAAAGTCCCTGCAGGAGTCCTTCACGCTTAGCGGCTCTGGTTATATCTCTGTCGTGTAAATTCATGGCGGCGTAGTCCCTCCTGAACTTTTCGTTGTCCTTTATCTGCTCAACCAGCGAGGATAGGCGATTCGTAAAGTCATCTTCTCCTGGTTCGTTCGTGTGGATGAAGTGAAGGAAAGCTTTGACATTCGCGTCTTTTTCTTCATCGTATGCACTTGCATTATAGATGACCTTCACTGATTTGTCATTCAAATTTACCTCATGGTTTTCTTCACAGATATTTTTGAACGTGTAGCAGGGTAGGCCGTAATGGTTTTTGTTCTCGTCCTTAAACGGATCGCGTTTACAGATAAAGAGGATATAGCTGTCCTTCAATTCTGAATAGTCCTGACCTTTCATGAGGCTGTCCATGTCTATCATCGACTGGTAATAGCGGGTTCGTTTTCCAAGAGCGTCTTGCGGGTAGGACTGCATCTCAACGTCTATGATTTTATCAGTGTCTTTGAGATACACGTCGAGCCGAACGCCTTTGGTCGTGTAATATGGTGCGATTGTCTTCTCCAGCTCCGGGTATTCAATGTGGTTCACTCGGACATGCAGAAGCCGCTCCACAAGTTCCGCGCAAAGATGTGCAGATAATGTGCCGCATGGAGGCGGCATAAAGCAAATAGAGTGCGAGAATTTCTGAAAGAAATTCTCGTCACGACATGGATGTCGAAGTCGTCCGTGAATGTGAGTTCGTCAACTGGTTTTGGTCTGAAAATGCTTTCTGCCATAAAAGCTCCTTTTTTGAAAATGTGATATGTAAGTTTCTTTTTCTTACATATATTTATTTCAAAAAAAATTCGATTTTCGGCAACGCAAACGCAAAAAAGTCAGAAAATTACAAAAAAAATCTCCGCATGGATGCGGAGTAAAAAGAAAGCTTGTTTTTGTAAAACTAATTTGCAGTGGTAACTGGCTCGCGGGAAAGCTCTTCTTTGAGGGCAAGCACTTGCTCCAGAGGGAGAGAGACTGCTTTAGAAATTTGCTCCAGCGAACCAAGATTCATACGGAGCAGATTCTTCGCGTTGGCGATGGCAGTCTGACGTATCCCGTCCTGAATACCAATCTCGTAGCCCTCTTCGCGGCGGTTACGGTCGTAGTCTTCCTGGTTGAAATCTGTCAGAAGGTTTGCGATTATGCTCATCTTTTGCTCCTTGAAGTATCCGTCTAGGAAATTGCCTTTGATTGCAAAGTCAACCGCCTCGTTTATCGCATCCTTTGGCTCCATGCCATGCTCGATACTTGCCTTTACGCGGTCAACGAACTCACAGTAATGATATAACGATTCGCAGTTTTTTTGAATAGTCTCGTTGTGGTTTTTGTTGATGTTGATTACGGTTGCTGTCCATTCAAAATCCCCTGGTTCGTCCATAACTTCAAACGCGTCCGAGAGTTTGTATTTGATTACATCTGCCTGCTCGACGCTTCCATTATAGAACACAATAAACTTGGGAGCGGGGAGCTTTATCAGCGTGCTTCTGAAAACGTCCATTTTGCGTTTCGCAATCTCCTTCTGATAAAGCTGAGCGAAATAGAGCAAGCCCCGAAGCGGCATGTTCGGGTTAACTGTGCTCTGATGCTCAAAAAGGCACATCTGCGAGTCAATCAAAAAGGACAGGTCGTTCTTGATGCTGACGTAAAGCACGTCTTCAATCGTGGTGATTTCAAGTTCCGATGTGTCCGTGTGGTTCTTCCCTGTGAGTGCGTTGTAGAGCGAGAGAACCCACCGCTTGCTACGCTCGTCATTTCCGCTGTAAATCGCACGGAAAAGGCTGTCCCGATAAGCTCGCTTTGTGTGCGGTGTCAGAAGGAAGTCCTCGTTTTGCAATAGCGCTTCGTTAATCAAATCTTTTTTCATAAAAGTCTCCATAAGGTGTATTTGAGAAAAAGATTGCTTGTGCGGCCGTCACAAATGCTCTTCTAATTCTCATACCTATTTATTTCAAAAAAAAGTAGATTTTCGGCAACGCAAAACAAAACTCGTCGGAAAAATCCAAAAAAAATTACGGCAATAGTTTTAAAAAACTGTTGCCGTATTCATGTGATACTATGGCAATAGTCATGCAGAACTATTGCCATAGTTATACAATACTATTGCAATACTCTTGCAAAAGTATTGCCGTACTCGTGCAAGAGTATTGCAATACTTACGTGTAAGTATTGCCGTGCTTGTGTATAAGTATAGCAATGCTTACGTGTAAGTATTGCCGTGCTTGTGCGTAAGTATAGCAATGCTTATGTGTAAGTATAGCAATGCTTTTATGTAAGCATTGCAATGAATTTGACCTAAAAGAATTTTGCTTGATTAGCCATTAAATATTGAAAGTATCTTGAATTGCGTTATAATATAGGTATTAGCTTAGTTTATTTCAAAAGAATGGCAAAACGGAGGATTTTATGAAAAAAGTATTTTTTGCTTCGGTGGTTGCGGCTTTGTCTTTGTTGCTTTTTTCTTGCAGCAATTTCTTTAGCTCTTCTAGTCCTGATAATGATTCAATTGCGCCAAACGGCAAGGCTCTCGTTCACTTCTCCGTTGGCAAGAGCGGTGCGCGCACGATTATGCCTTTGGATTTTACCGCAAATGATGTCGATATGATTTATCTTTCTGCCGAAAAGCTTTCTCCAGAGAACGAATACGTGCCTTATGAATTTTCTGAGGGGCTAACTAGTCTTTCTTGGAGAAGAGACGATGCTCCAGACGAAAATGTCATTGCAAGATTCCAAGAATCTACAATCGCGCTTGAATACGGCACTTATAATTTGAAGCTGGATCTTTGCGAAGAGGTGGGTGAAGGCTCCTATAAAATGATTCAGAGCGGCGAGATTAAAGCCCAGCCGATTAATGCCAATACCGAACTCACCTTTATAATGGAATATAAAAATTGGGGCGACATTTCAATTTCAATTTCCTGGGGTTTTGATGGCGACACAAACCGAATCGGAAAGATTGATGCGGGCCTATATACGATTGCGAGCAAAGGGGAGACTCCGCTTGACATTACTGGCGATACTGCAGAAAAAACGCTCACGATAACAGAAGATGGCTCTTCGGCAACGGCAACAGGCTCGTTTTCTTCTGTTAATAATGGAAGCTATTTGATTAAACTTCGATTGTATGACACTGAAACTGCAGAAAATCCTTTCAACATAATCACTGACATCATCAAAGTCAACGGCTACAAAACGCTTTACAACCTCGCTCTTGATTTGGACAAATTGAATATTCAGTATACTGCCATTTTCAACCCGAACGGCGGTACTTGGGTAGGCGGCTCTACAGGAAGACTGACAACTACCCGCAACATGTATTCCGGCTTTGTCCCGCCGGAAGGTGTTTCAAAAACTGGCTTTGAACTTGTGGGCTGGTATGTTTTTGAAGACGACGAAGACGACGTACCTTCAGAAGACCTTTCAAAGGCAACTCCTTCTGACCGTCTTGCTCCAGATGAAGACTACACCTTTTACGCAGTCTGGGGGCACTCTGTGGGTGGAAACTTCACCACTGACAACCGTGCGCTCATAATCAAAACCGACGCAGGGGATAAGATTTATCAGAACAGCAAAATCAATCTCAGCGTAACAGATTCAGCTGGCGAGCCTGTTACGGATGGTGTTACATACGATGCCAAGATTTTGTACAAGGGCAAGGATATTAACGACCTGGGTGGAAAGACATATTACACTGTAGAGGGTGGCGTTATCACATTGAACGGCATGACAACCCCGCTCCCAGAGGCAAAATATCAGCTTTATGTAACGGCATCGCGATTAGTCGCCGGTGGTTATGGCGAGCCGGTAACAAGCAGCCAGACGTTTAATGTGAAATTGCTGGATGGAGTTGAGACACAGATTGCGTTGTATAACAAATCTTCGGGGGCTTATAATTACTATCTGAAAGATTCTGATAAAGTGGACGAAGAGCTTGGAGAGCAAACTTTAGATGCAAATATGGCAAAATCCGCTTTCGATGCATCTGGATATTTTTATGTAGCATATAAAGATAATTATGGCTCTGATGGTGTTAGGATTTTCTCTACTAATCCTGTTAAACCAAGTGGTTCAGATGTTTCTCTGTTTAAGAGTGGTGGTGTACAGCTTCCATTGAAAGATGATGGTGGCACAAGTTATTCTTACTATTATCAAGATTTTGCAATTGATTTGACTACAAATATTCTTTATGGCTGTGCTGTTAATATGACATCATTATATTTGTTCAAATATCCAAATCTCATCTCAAGTGCTTCTACAGAAGGTTGTGTTGCTTATGATTGTATAAATGTATCTGAGGGATACTTTTATCCAAGTCAAATTGCTATAAACGATAATACACTTTATGTATTTGGATATTGGACTGACAATGATGACGAATCTGATAATGAAAAATGGCAAGTAATGGTTTATGACATACCTGAAAGTGAAAGTTTTGGAGAGGTGAAGTATACTTGCGATTTGGATTCTATGCTGACAACGGCAGATTCAAAACTTTCGTATGCAAAGTATAGACAAACTGGTAGTTCATCTCCGTATGGTGATATGTATGCAATGGACGGAGCTTTGTACCTTGTTCTTAAACCTTTTACAGCATGGACTGTTAGCAATCCAAATATTTACAGTGGAGCTATTGTAAAATGGGTTCCAGGTGAATCTGAAGTAACTGTTCGCGGTTTGTATGCTGAGAAGACTGTTGCTCAACAATCCATAAAGGAAATGTATTTTAATACCGAACGTGGAGCTCCTCCGACTGTTTATTCAGATTCTGGCCACTCAGAACTAAAAACTATGCTCGCAGATAGTACTTCATTTAATACCGAAGAGCATAGTTATGGCTATGCCGATGGCTATAAGTTCTTCCCGAATGTTTATGCAATGTCTGCGAAGTCTTTATTATTAGACAAGACTGGATTTGTTGGGCCGGCAAAGATTATTGGTATAAAGCCTAAGAAGCTTGTTATTGCAGATGATGGTTATGCCTTCTACACTGATTCAGATATGTTGTATTACAAGAATGTGAATCGTGTTGTTACAATCGATTTGGAAGACTTTGTAATTGAAAGTGTTCAGTTAACAAAGGCAACATTTGACTCTGAATTAACTGATTACTTTAAGTCTGCGACTACGATTAGGAATATAATAACAAGCGCTGGAACTTATTATGATTATGAGGCTAGTGTTTATTATTTTGATGGTTCTTCTAATGCGCAATCTGGAACTATAGATGCCGAAAACTCAAATTTGTATCTTGCAGTAAAGGAAGGAGCTGCTGAGTAGCCAGTCATGACCCCCCCGCTAATCACCGTCTGCATTCCTGTTTTTCAGACCGAGCCTTATCTTGCGGCTTGCTTGCGCTCGGTCTATATGCAGGACTTTGACAGCTTTGAGGTGGTGGTGCTGAGTGACAGAAGCCCCGGCAAGGACGAGAAAGGGCGGAGTGCCAAAAAAATCGTCAGGCTGGTGCAAAAAGAAAGTGACGGATGGCGAAAGAGCCACAATCTTCCGCCTGTGAAAATCCGCTTTTGTGAGCACCGCGAAAACCGTGGCTGCGTTGAAGTGAGGCGGACGCTTGTGTATGAGTCGAAAGGCAAGTACCTTGCGATGATAGACAGCGATGACGAGTATATGGAAGGTGCGCTTTCGTGTTTGTACGAGGCGGCAGTTTCCCAAGACGCGGACATCGTGCACGGAACTTTTGTTTCGGGCGAATATGACAGCGAAGGAATCTTTCATGCTACGGCAGAAACCAAGTGCGGAAGGATTTTTTACGGCACAAAGGAAGGACTGGACATTGCCCGCTCGTGGTTCTCAGGGCTTTTCAACGGGAACGTCTGCGGCAAGCTGATTGAGAAAGTCGTGTACGAAAAAGCTTTCGAGCAGATTCCGTATACCGAGTGCAACATGGCGGACGACCTTCTGATTTTCTTCTTTGTGGGCATGAACGCGCGCCGATATGTGGGCATCGAGAACAAAATCTACCGCTACAGAATCAACAGCGGCATGAGCTCGCACCGCAAAATCGACACGCTCAAAAAATGGAAGATGATTTGCACGTCGTCAAGCGTGTTCAGCATCATCTCCCAGTGGCTAAAGGAGAACAACGACGGTCTTCTTTCGCCGACCGACATTGAGCATCTTGGGAAGGTCACGCTTTCATATCTGGCAAACAACATCCGCCAGCTGAGAGCATCCGTAATCCCGGAGCTGCAGGAAGAAGCAAAACTTATGCTCTACGACTTCTGGGGCGAAAGCTTCGTGAAGAAGGTAGAAAACGCATTGGAATAAAAAATGAAAGGGGGAAATATGAAAAACTTGATTAAAAAACTTGCTGGACTTTTGATGGTTCTCTCGGTCGCTTTGCTTGCGGGGTGCTCCGATTCTTCGGACAGAGCAAATGAGGCTCCTCAAACCGCAAAGACTTATACCGTGAGCGGCAAAATCTCAATCGGCAACGCCGTGCCTGAAACTGTGGCAAAAAGCATTGCAAGTGCGTCCGCAGGGGCAGGCACAAATGCCCGCAGTGCCACCACTTCCTTTGATTTGGATACCTATGAAAAAGAAGCTAAATGGGTGGCTGAGGCAACTTCTGTAGACAGCGATGAAATTAGCGAAAATGATATTCATATTTTGGGCGAAATCGATCCAACTGAAAAAGCATATTCTTTCAAACTCCCACAAGGTACTTGGACTTTGATGCTGGCTTTGGAAGGAGAATATAAGGAACATCATGTGGATTTTCTCTTTTATAATAAGTTTGAAAAAACTGTTGATAGTAGCAATGTTTCGGAAAATGTTGTCCTTTTCCCAGGATATTCGATATTCAAAAATGGTGCGCTCAATCTTACAATTACTGACGAAACAAGTAAAATCAATACTGTAACTTGCGAACTCGAATATAAGACTTCAATGGATTCGGATAGAAAGGCTGCAATTGGTGAAAGGCTCGCCGCAATTAAAAAATTAAATTATTCTTCTGCTGGTAGCGTGACAATCGACTTGGATGATGTTCCTGCTGGAAGCTACGAAGCCACATTCACGTTCAAGGATTCAAGCGGCAACAAGCTCTACGCCTGCAAGGAAAACATCACAGTTTTCTCAGGCTGGACAACCGACACATGGCTGGGCGAAGGCGCACACTTGAAGAAAAATGCCGAGGGAGAAATTGAGTTTGTGATTACGGAAGCTTTGCTTTACGATGAGGCAGAGACCGTGCCGAATACGAATATGGTGTTGTATGATGTTGAGGTTACAGCGCGTGATTTACTGGGAGCGGTGGAAGCAGCTACTTATACGTACTATCTTAGGGATTCTGAGGAAAACACTCCTATATTTGAAACTGAAAATTTAGGTGGAAGACCTTTCTGTTTTGACAAAGATGGAAATGTATATTTCCTCGAATCATATAATATAAAATCGCCAAGAACAGGCTTCCCTTCGACTGGTGTAGATTGTAATGTTGGTGGTACTAGTTGTTCTGGCATTATGATTGATCAAGCCAAAAATATCATGTATGGCTGGCAACCAGGCGGAAGTATGTTTAAGCTTTATGAATATTCTACCCTCATTTCTTCAAACGGAGCTTCTCTTGGATTAGATATTACTGACCTAGATAATGTTGAGGCTTGTTGGGATGCGAATATAAATGTTGATGGTAAACAATTGCGTGTTAGTGAGACCTCTCCTCTTTGTGTTATTAATAACGGAATAGTTTATGCTTACTGTTATGATAATTATGACAATTCAGCTATTTACATTGCAGAACTGAATCTTTCAACTAAAAAAGCAAAGGCTACAAGTCTGACCTTACCGAGCAGCAGTGGTCAGGTTACTGATATGCTTTATCAGGACGGCGCGGTGTATCTGCTTGTTCGGGATGTCTCAGCTTCTGAATTCCATAGCCGAGGTGCAATTATTCGCTATGATGCCTTGTTTGGCACTTTCAGCCGCTTACCGGGTTGGACTGAAACGAAACTTTCTGGCAAGTTCTATGCTTGTAGTAACAACGGATTACTGTATGATGCAAACACTAGCAATCCAGATCGTAAGCCTGTAACCTTTGAGTATAATTCTATGTCTGTCTTTGCTCCGAGCAGTTCTCTTAAAGATGGAAATCTTACTCTTTCTACAGAAGCTTTTTATGGACCAGCCAAGTTTATTGCAATAAAGCCTAAAAAACTTGTAATTGCAGATGACGGTCTTGCTTTTTATACAGATGAAAGTGTGTTTAAGTACAAGAATGTTAATCGTGTAGTTACCGTTGATTTGGAGACTTTTGCAATAGATCCTTCAGAAACCAATGCAAAATTCGAAGCTGATGAAAATGGATTGATTAAATATCCAAATTATGTTGCGGATATGATTGGAAATTTCTACTCTGTTGTTGGTAAATCAGATTTCTCTCTTTATGAGGAAAGTGGTTCTGAATATTCAGCTTGTGTATATGCTGGAATACCTCTTGCAGAAGAGTAGTTTTCTCACCCACTAAACAAACGCAAAGCCGCGCTATTTTGTGCAATGCACAGCGCGGTCTTTGTTTTTTATAAGCAAAATATGAAAAAAAAGATTCCACCTTTGATTTCCGTATGTATTCCTGTTTTTGATACGGAACCTTACCTTGCACAGTGCCTGCGTTCTGTATGGAAGCAGGATTTTGCGGATTTTGAAATTGTAATTGTGAGCGACGCAAGTTGTGGACGTGATTCTGAGGGGTGGCCTGCAAAAAAAATTGTGAAGCTGGCTCAAAAAGAAAGTGACCTCTGGCGCAAGAAAAATGCACTTCCTGCGGTGAAAATCCGTTTCATTGAGCACCATGAAAACCGCGGATTGATAGAAGTTCGGCGTACCCTGTGTTATGAGGCTCGCGGTGACTATCTTACGCAGTGTGATAGCGATGATGAGCTGGAATCGGGGGCACTCACGGCGTTGTATGAAACCGCCATGCAGCACAAGGTGGATATTGTGCATGGAACTTCTACGGCGGGCACTTTTGGGGCGGACGGTAGCTTTACTCCAACAAAAGAAAACCGTTACGGCAAGATATCTTATGCTCAAATTGAAGGGCACGAAGTGTTCAGACAGTGGCTTTTGAACGGAGCTTTTACGGCGAACACATGGGGCAAGCTGATACGGCGAGAATTATGGGTGCGAGCCTACGAAAATATACCTTACACCGAATGTAATATGGCCGACGACTTACTGCTGTTCTTCTTCCTTGCACAGTATGCACGCTCTTATCTCGGAATAGAGAACAAGGTCTATCGTTACCGCGTGAACACAGGAATGAGCAGCCGCCGCAGAATTGATACGCTGCATAAATGGAAGATGATTTGTTCGACCGCAAGCGTTTTCAGCGTAATATCGACATGGATTTCTGAACATCCTGATGTGCTGCAAGCAGATGAAATCGAAAGTATCCGTCGCAGGACAAGCAGATATCTAGATAATAACATTTTACAACTTCGCGAAACTGTCATCCCCGAGCTGCAAGAAAAAGCCCGCGCCATGCTGTGCGATTACTGGGGCGCGGGCTTCGTCGAAAAGATTGAAAAGCTTATGGATTCAACAAGGAACTAGCTTATAGGAGCTGTTGCTGTCCAAGCGAAAAGTGAGCAACAAATTTTTGTAAGATTGCCGTCCAAACGGAATTTCCGACACCTTACAAAAATTTGTTGCCTGTCCCAACGCAAAGTCAACGAAATTACGTTTGTAAGGTGCCCGCCCAAGCGAAAAGTGAGCAACAAACATTTGTAAGATTGCCGTCCAAATGGAATTTCCGTCACCTTACAAAAATTTGTTGACTGTCTCAACACAAAGTTATCGAAATAACATTTGTAAGGTGCTTAAACTCACGAAAAGACAGCGAAATTATATTTGTAGGGAATCCCAGTTTTTTTGAGGGCAAGCACTTGCATTATAGATGAGCATTAGCAAGGCTAGTCTCAGATGATTTTCCATTAATTATTTCTGCAACTTTTGCTAAGGGCAAGCCCAACGACTGTGCAATTATTTCTTGCGAAACTCCATTTGTCCAAAGATTCTTAGCCGCTTCAACGGCCTTTTGCTGTGCACCTTGTGTAAGTCCCTGGCGAAGACCTTCCTGTTTTGCGGCACGTGTTATATCTCTGTCGTGTAAATTCATAGCGGCGTAGTCCCTCCTGAATTTTTCGTTGTCTTTTATCTGCTCAACCAGCGAGGAAAGGCGATTCGTAAAGTCGTCTTCTCCTGGTTC
>Ga0256407_10002814_pt1 | contig 32249 bp, 61 predicted proteins | sample RumenRJG_04DNA_FD_193489 | JGI IMG/M metagenome (GOLD analysis project Ga0256407, IMG submission 193489) | Bovine rumen microbial communities from Lethbridge, Alberta, Canada - RJG_04 | ecosystem: Host-associated > Mammals > Digestive system > Stomach > Rumen | place: Canada: Alberta...
GTTGGGCCCTAAAACACCCCCTCTGGCTGGGTGGGGGACGGGGGTAACGTAGGTGGGGTGGGTGTCGGGGGGGGTAGGTGTCTGGTATATGCCCCCATATATGGTTCATAAACGGCTCTTCCTGAACAGATCGGTAGCTGGCTGGTGTGTTATACATCCCCATAGGAGATCGTGCGTTGTAGGGCAAATTTGGGGGTGTTTTAGTTATGAGCACAAAAAAGGTAGGAGAAATTCCCCTACCTTTGTGTTAGTGTGTGCGTGATGGTCTTATGCCCTGTGATTGATGCGATAAGATTCTTTGTCGATTGTGATCCCCTCGATGTTGGCGATGTTCACTGCAAAGGGTTTCACTTGTTCTTCTTCTGCGATGCCGTAGGATTGCTGGCGGGCACTGGTGGCGTTATCACGAATGTTCTCTAAGATGTTAGCGATGATTTTTTCATCAGTCACTTTCTTTCCGTCAAGAAAGTATGTTCTCTCCGTCATGCCGTTGCGGTATTTGTAGGCACGAAGATAAGTTGCGCCCTTATGTCCGATAAGGTAGTTAGGTCTAATCCACTCTCCCCAAGGAAGTGCCTCAGCCTCAAAATCGCCCTTTTCTTCCTTTGGCAAGCGGTTGTTTACTGCGTTCTCATAAGATGCGCCTATCTGGATTCCCATATAGGTAGTATATGAAAGATGTCCGTAGTAGTGGTTCTTCTTGCCGCCAATGAGTTTTTTGTTGGTGGCTGTAACGTCTGTGATGTACTCGATAGATGCGAACTTGCAACCCTTAATTGCCTGCACCAAAGCGATAAAATCACTTTCCGATAAAAAATTTTTCTTCATAAGACTAAAAATTTAATAAGTTTTTAATAAAGTTGATAATCTCGTGTCACTCATCTTTCTGAGATGACGATGCAAAGTTACGAACTTTTTATGATATAGCAAATTTATTTTCAAAAAAAGTGCGTTTTTATGTTGTAGAACATATTTTTCGGCTAAAAATATGTTGATTTTGCAAAGTGGAGATAGCAAAATGGGGTATTTTATATGCTGGATAAGATGATATAATGATTATGGGGAAAATGTACCTAGGTGCTCATAATATATTAGTGTACTACGTACACTGATACATTATGCTAATAGTGTTATTTTGAGAAATAGGGATTTTCCTAATTGTTATATCATTTTTTATTCGTACCTTTGCAGAAAGTTAGAAAAAAGTGTAATTTTAATTTTATATTGTGTATTATGGAGTATTCGATTTATCAAAAAGCGATATTTGACGCTATTTGCAAAGGTAGTGGGAATATTGTGGTAAACGCTGTCGCTGGTAGTGGTAAGACGTTCACTATTGTCACCGCCTGCCGTATGCTTGCTTTGTCAAAGTACGATGTAAAGTTTTTAGCTTTTAATAAAGCTATTGCAGACGAATTGCAAAGAAAGATAGGTGATTGTGCTGATGTAACCACTTTGCACTCCTTTGGCTACGGTGTGTTACGTTCCATTAGAAAAGGTCTTAAACTTGACAATAATCGTTGGAGAAAGTATGTGTCAGAAAACATCATGACCCTTTCCAGCAGTATAGGTGAGGACACCCCAAGTGCGAAGGTGTACGGATTTATCTCTAATGTGTTACACTTGTTCAATTTGTGTCGTGTGAACTTGGTCGCTGGCGGCGATCTTGAGTCTGTGCGAAAGATATGTGATGCGCATAATTGCATGACCCTATTTGATGAGGAAAGGGTTGTGAGTGAGTTATTGCATGACGCTTATATTCTGGGTGATTGCATTGATTTTACCGATATGGTGGTTTTGCCATTGCAGTATAAGGAGAGGATCCCAAGCTATAAGTTTGTCTTCATTGATGAGTGCCAAGACCTCAATACGGCTCAAAGGGAATTGATGCTTTGTGCCGCAAAGGGTGGCAGGTTTGTAGCTGTTGGCGATAGAAGACAAGCTATAAACGGATTTGCTGGGGCTGATTGTCAGTCGTTCCAGAAGATCGTCGATATTCCAGATACCAAAGAACTTCCATTATCGGTGAATTATAGATGTGGCAAGGAGTTCATAAAGTTGGCGCAGGACATTGTTCCCCAGATAGAGGCGCATGATGGTGCGATAGACGGAAATGTGGTTAAGGTGGACAAGCTAGAGATGTACTTATTTAAGTACAATACAATGGTGTTGTGCCGTAGCAATGCCCCTTTGGTTGGTCTTTGCCTCAAACTGATTAAGAAAGGTGTTACTGCTATTGTCAAAGGCAGGGATATAGGTGAGCAGTTAATAGCACTTGCCAAAGGTAGCAAGGCACGCACAATGGAAGAGTTGGAGAGTTATTGTGAGAATGAGTTGAAGAAGTGCGTGGCTAAGATTAAGAAAGAAAGGAAATGCACTGATGAGGATGCAAAGGATAGTGCCAGATATATCTCCCTTAACGACAAGTTGCAATGTCTTCTGGTGATTGCTGAGGAAGTGGGAATTTCTTCAATGGCATCAAAGATTGAAACGATGTTCTCCGATTATGCAGTTAGAAACGGAATCGTTCTTTCTACCATACATAAGGCAAAGGGTCTGGAGAGTGATAGGGTGATGATTTTATGCCCACACAAATTGCCTCTCACATGGAAGCACCAATTAGATTGGCAATTAGAGCAGGAAATGAATCTAAAGTATGTGGCACTCACTAGAGCCAAGAAAGAAATGATATTCGTCAACATGACGGAAGAAGAAATAACAAAAGCGGTTCTTTAACGGAATCGCTTTTCTTTTTGTCTATATCCAGAATCTCCAGCCTATTGTACTTAATTAAGTACACTGAGACCCCGTATTTAGCCCAGAAATGCCCCTTCCTGAATAGATCGTATTGTGGCTGGTATGTTGTACCACCCCATATAAGATCTCTCAATACAGAGCAAATTTGAGGTTGGATATAAAAAAAGCAGGTAGTGTTGTGCTACCTGCTTTCTTGTTGTGGTGTCTGGTTTATGATGCGAGTTTCATGCAAAGGTCATAAGCCTTGTTTACCTTGTTGTTCACATTGCCCTCGGTGATTGAAAGGAACTTCTTTTCATCATCCTTGAAGTTCACGTTGTTCTGGTAGAACGATGTCACTCCGTTAATGAGCCAAAGTGCGTTTCCGCTTTCGATGATGTCCTGCCCGATACCGCCATGTATTGCCTCCTGCATTCCCAAGAAGATGTTTCTTCCTCTTGTCTTGATGTCCTCGTGGAAGATGTTTTTCGTCTCCTTATAGACTTTCAAGTTATCGGGTGAAAGGGTCACTTCTGCGATGATGTTGTTCACATCATTTTCGGAGATTTTGATGGTTGAAAGTTGTTCGAGACGCTGTTTCAGTTCGGTCTTGTAGAGTTCGTAGATGTTGAGGGTCTTGTAAGCGAAGTCCGCATTCTCCTTGTTGAGCAAGTCCATTCGGTTGAGTACGTTCGATGTGTGACGGAATGAGATAGATCCAGTGTTGTTCTGGAAAGCCAACTGCAACGTATTGTTACATACAACTCTCACTGGGGTCACAAGACATCTAACAGCACCTGTCCCATCGTGTGATGTTGTGAAGATTGCATACATATCGATGAGGTCATCCCTCTTTGCATCCAGCACAAGTTGCTGTGGGAACTTCGCTGTGACGAAAACTCTTTCGCCATGACCCAGAACACCACAAGCCTCGATGCAGGGTGTTAGACCATCCATCTTTCCGTTGCAAAGCGTATCAATGAACTTGAACGCTATCTCGTTCTGGACAACACCATAAGTGTTAGAAACGACACCAAGTGTCTCGTTATAGTCAGTTCTCATTGTAGCCTTGTAGCCATCGATGATTTGTGCTTTGAGCATAGATGCGTTAATGAACTGATTGTTCTCGATAGCCTGCATGAGTTCGTCAGTCAATGTAACGATGGGCTGGAGCTGTACGTTAAAGTCAGCGTGACAAGCCTTGAGTGCCTCGATGATGGTCATAGGTCTATCAAATACCTCACCAAGACCATGCCATGCTCTTTCCTTTTGTCCGTTCTCTGCGAATGATGGAACTAACATTCCGTCGATCATTCTTTCTTCAATCATGTGTGCCATAATGAAATTGTTTTAAGTTGTTAATAAAATTGGAGTTATTTTTAATTCTCTGGTGCAAAGTTACGAATAATTTTTGATATGGCAAAATAAAAACTAGAATTATTTTTAATTTTATACAATTTTTAACATAAAAGGCAGGGAATGTACGATTTTCCCTGCCCATTTGTTCATATTCGGAACACGATTTATTCTGGAATGTCAAAAGCGTCATTGATGAACACGCAAACACCATATAGTTCCATTGTGTCCACTCTTTCAATGTCGTATTCCTCACAATCCTCGGTGTGGAGATAGATTTTTCCATCCTTCTTGAACACCCTAACCACATTGGAGAATGCGTTGCTGTTGTATTCTGGATGCCTTCCGCCATCGTATGTTACGCATACGCTACCACAATCATCCCACACTTCTTGCAGGTCAAACTCTTTGCCCTCATCCAGCACCTTGTCAAGCCATGCCTTGCACTCCTTTCTCAATTGGCTCATTAGACCGTTAATTTGGTTTCCCATTTCTATAATCTTTTCCATAATACTTCTTTATTTTTTATGATTATTGTTTTTTCTACTTTGTTTTTGTACCTTTCTCTTTGCTTTCTTCTCTTTACGAGCGTTCTTGCCAATGCCCTGCCTATAATCATGACATTGGAACTCATCGAATGATGTGCCGAAAATGCTGCTAGTTGTCATAGCCATTTCCTCCTTTCTTTACGGATTACCAGTTTCCATTAGGAACTTGTCCTTCTGGGCACAAGTAAGTTTGTTGTAGAACTCTACAAGGCAATTCACCTTGTCGTTGTTGGATAAATTATCCCACATTTCTCTAATTTCGTCCATAATGTTCTCCTTTCTTTATTCTTGTCAGTCGATAGAGTTAAGCAAAAGTTCAAGTTCATAGGATGATAGTTCTTCCGCAGACCATAACTCGTTTTCATCGCAATCCATTCTAACGAACAAGTTATAATCCTCATCCAAGACGATTTCAAGTACTTTAAACACTTCGCCCGTTTGGTCTTGTGTATCTCCGTCATAGAGCATTATGCTCTCATTGGATAGGTCAATGTGATCGTTGTAAGCAAGAGCTTTTTTCTCTAATGCCACCAAGATGTCTTTCTTCTTTGCCTCTTCAAGATAATCTTCCAAGTAAGGTGTGAACTCTTCGGCACACTCTTTAGGAGTTGAACCTTTTACAGAAATACCGCTGTCGCTGTTACCGCCTGCAAAGATTTTGCAAAGGCCGTCTTCAAAATAAACTTCTAATGTAATTTTCATAATACTTCTTTGTTTTAGTTGTTTATGATACTATATCGTGAATTGTACCTGCTACACCGCACATAATGTTCATATAGACTTCTTCAAGGCGGTTTACGTTGCTATCCATTTCTTGACCTTTGTCGCTGTCCTTGATGCCGTCTGGGAGGTTGTCATAAGCCTCTTCTTCTTCGCACTTGATGTTGTTTATTTCCTCTGCAATCTCTTCAAGTTTGGTTGCAAGGGCTGAAAGTTTGTTTCTTCTAATGTTGTTCATATTTCTTTCAATTTTCAAGTTCCGCAAACTGAGTTGCAACATCGTCAACAAATTCTTCAAGCCATTCATCAATAGCCTTTGCATCAGTCAAAAGATTTTGCAAATCCATGTGATATGCATGGTAGTTCTCTACTGCGTGTTCGTCTGGGTCAAAGCCATCGTAAACATCTTTCAAGTTATTTACGATGTCGCTATCGCAAACATTGAAAACAAGGTCTTCTCCTTGGTCTGAATAGTGCTCAATTTCGACGTTATTTTCTTCAAATGAGACACTTGCATTATGCTCTTCGGCAATCTGCTCTAATAGTTCTTTTTGTTTGTTAGTCATAGCTATTCCTCCTTTCTTTTAATACCAGCAAATGTGAATCCAAGTATTCTTTGGGTCTGCATCACGAACCATGCGTTCAAGTTGTTCAATCATACCCTCTCTTGTAAGACCTTGTTCCTCGATGATGCTATCAATCTCTGGAACATTCTCTTTATTTTCCCATGTGTCCATGCCCTTTTTCATGTCCTCAATGGCTTTTTTGAGGAAAGATGCACTAATTTCCATGCGAACATCCTCACCGCTTTCGTTTGTTACACAAGTACATGGAACATCCAAAAGGGACATCAATGTTTCAAACTTCTCGCTACCATAGTTGAAACCATATTCATTTACCGAGAAATGAACATCGTACTTTGTAGCTACATGAATCCTTTTTCCCATAATCGTAATGTTTTAAGTTGTCGATACTAATGTTATCTGGGTGCAAAGTTACGAAGAATTTTTGATATATGCGATAGGGAAATCCCTATTTCTTTGTTTAGTTATTCATTTAATACCACTTGCCTTGCCAAGTTTATGATTGCATCCTTGTCTTTCATTTTGAGATGGTAGGCGATTTCCTCCACATGCGGCTTAATCTTCTCCCAATAGTAATCCAGCCTCTTCTGGCTCTTTCGCTGGCACGATTCAAGTTGTAGCATGAAGCCACTATGATACCACTTGTCATCATACACCCTTGCAACCATTGGTATGATGTCCCCTATGGAGTTTAGTTCATAGTGCCTTTCGGGGCATATATCCAAGACAATCCCCCTAAAGTTATGCGATAAGAATGGCTTGCAGTGAAGCACGCTGATACAAACGTGGGTCACATCTCCTAGAGAATGCTCCCCTAATGGCAATGTAATGCTATTATTATTTTCCATAATTCTTGTTGTTTTAGAAGTTATTAACTTTATGTGTTTTAGTTGTTATTATTCGTAATTGGCTGAACACTTGCCTTGATGCGTTCGTCAATAATCTCGCACTTGCACAAATCATCCTCGAAGTCCTCTTTCGTTTCATAGACCATGCCGACACATGAGAGAATCTTTGTTCTGGTTTCGTCAAAGATGATGGACACCTCAATCAATTCCCCATCGTTGTTCGCATAGATGTATGTGTAATTGTTATCATCCACATCCAGAGGGTTGAGAATAAATCTATCAATATCCATTTCATAGACCTTATAAGCATAGAAAATCTTTACTGACACGTTCACCTTTGGAAACATATTTTCGTCAATACGTTGGTATTCGAAAATGTCTTCTATGACACGCTTTCTAATGATATTGCCATAGTAATTAGTGCCGTTGTTGCTATAACAAAACTCCTTAATAATAGCTTTTGCAGTTTTCATATTATAATAATGTTTTAATGTTGTTGGTTTCTAATTTCACCGCAAAGTTACGAATAATTTTTAATATACGAAATAGGGAAATCCCTATTTTTGTAAAAATGATGAAAAATATCACAAATAGGGAAATCCCTACTTGCTATATCATTTTTTATTCGTAACTTTGCACCAGATTTAACAACTAAAACATTTAAGCATTATGAGAAATTTAGCAATTAGATTCATTTCGTGGGCTGGCGGTTTCAATCGCCTCTTCATCGCCTACACAATCATTACAGCATCGGTAATGGTGGCAACAATCCTTTTCAACCATTTCTTTCCTCACACGACCTTTGGTCTTGTCCTCATGGTGGTATGCCTCATCATGGCGGTTGATTTGGTAATCAGCCTCATCTTCTATGCAGTGCTAAACTACATTGGGAAGAGCAGAGAGAAGGAATTAGATTATTAACCGATTACAAGCACCATTATTAGACATGAGAAACAAGGAAATTCAGCGCATGATGTACATGACGCTTTCACAAATGGAAGGTCTTGGCATGAACAATTACCTTCACAACAGAGAGGAACGATATTCGGCTGAATACAGAGCCATAGAGAGCATTTTCGATATGTTGCCAAACTCCTTCTGGAGTATCTGGTATTCCCAAGACCGCTCGCACATTGGCAACCCCATGAATAATGCCATCATCATCCTAACATTCGGCAGGGGCAAGCAGGTCAAGTTCAGCACCGATAGCTACCCAGATTACAAATACATTGACGATGGAAAGTTATTGAGGCTTATTAATGTTCTGGAGAAGATGATCTCCAAAAGGGAACGTGCCATAGAGGATGCCCAGAAGGGGAAATCCCAAGAAGAAGTGATGGAGATTGCCTTGAAGGTGGTCAAGAATGCACTTCCAGACAAATACGATGTACAGATGGAGAAAGGAAAGCTCAATCTGGAAAGCAAGAAACAACCCTACGATAGTATCGTCATTCGTGAAAGGTCAAGTTATCGAGGATCAATCGTCATAGACCGAAACGGCTTTGGCGAATACAAAATAGAAACACGTGTCCCTCTTTGTGGATCTACATCATCCACCTTCTCCATGAAGAACATGGAAAAGGTCATAGAGGAACACGCAAGGTTCGTGACAAGCTAAATGTTTTATGTTGTTAAGGATGGGATAAACACCCATCATCGGGCTGGAAGGATTCTTCCAGCCTTCTTTGTTATAGAAATGTATCACCAGATGTCAGGAATGCCCCCAAATTCGCTCTGTATTGAGAGATCACATAGGGGGCTGTACAAGTGTCCACCTTTGAAGAGATCGTGCAACAGAGAGCAATTTTACCCCTATTGTACTTAAATAAGTACATACAACAAAAACCGTATATATTTGCAACAAAAAACCCAACCTTGTCCTCTCGGATTTGGTTGGGAAACAACTTGCAATATATACAATCCTTATGCGTATTCGATTGACCTTCCGCTGGTGAGCGAGAGTGATTTGTTGAAGTCGATTTTGAAGTCGTGCAGGTACTTGTCCCTCTCAATGCCCATGCCATGTGGCTTAATGCTTTCCAGTTCGCTCAATGAGAAGTAGCCCCATTCGTTCTCTATCAGTTCTACGTATCCGAAGAAAAGCCAATCGCCGTCATTCTGCTCCTCTGCCTCTGTCACATACCACCTGCCGCCAAATGGGTGAAAGAACTTAACAATCACGTCCTTTACGTTCTTTCCGTCCTGCGATCCTAATGGGTACTTCTTCAGTTTCTCGATAATCTCTTTTGTTAATAGTTTCATAATACGTAATGTTTTAAGTTGTTAGTACTTGTGTTATCTAATCACGATGCAAAGTTACGTGATTTTTTTTGATATATGCAGTAGGGAAATCCCTATTTCTGCAAAAACTTATCTGTATGTTGGTTTATACTCCCATTCATTTACAACCTTGTCGTTGTGCTGGTTGACTATTTTGACGTTGAATTTGGTGACGGGTATAAAGTTATGCTGATGCATTCTCTTTACAATGAAGTCGTTGACCTCATTGATGATGTTTTCCTTTCTGGCAACGATTTTCTTTTCAATGATTGTTTTGCCAGACCACGATGGTCTTGAAAGGTGCATTTTAACTATTGCTCTCATATTTCTTACTGCAATGTCTTAGTTCCATCTTTCAGCCAAGCCTCTGCGAATGCAGTTGCCCAAATCTTTGCGTTCTCTGCCTCTGCCTCCGTGATAGTCATTCCACCGATGGTGCAGTTTTCTGGGTTGCTCCCTGCATCAAGGATGCGCTGTTGAACCTTCATGCCCTCTTGTACCATGACTGGGGCAATGGCTTTCATGAATTCCAATACAAGTGCTTTCTTATCCATAATCGTAATGTTTTTTAAGTTGTTTCTAATTTGCCATAGTCCTAATTGTTTTGAATATGCTGATTGACGAGTATTTTTGCATCTTTAAGGTTTCTTGCACTACCTATATGTGTGATGCCGTCAGGAGCGGTTACTGAATACTTCAAGCCGTTGTAGATGATTACATATTGCCGAATGATATATCCCTTGTAGTTCATACTAATCTAATTTAATTAAGTTAAACACTATTGTTTCTTAAATCTGGTGCAAAGTTACGAAGAATTTTTGATACCAGAAGTAGGGAAATTCCTATTTATTGAAAATCATTTCGTGAAGATTATTTTAGCCTTGATGGGTAATGATGTGCCTTTGACCATTTCCACATAATACTTTCTTCTCTTGCTCGTTGGGTTCTGCTTGAACTTGTTTGACTTGCCAATCATATCCTTAATGAAACGTGCAATCTTTTCAGCGCCTAATTCACTATCCATCGCCACAACCACATCATAGTCAAAGCACTTCTCATTTTCTTCGTGCAGTTTAGCCGCACCAACAATCTCGTCACCATACTCCATTACAAGCGAATCACCAAGAAAAACACACTTCCTATATTTTATCACTTTGTCAGCATTGAACTGACCTTTGCTAAAACGTAAAAACATCTTATTACAATTTTAAGTCGTTAATACTATTGTTTCTTAAATCTGCGACAAAGTTACGAATATTTTTTGATAACAAAAGTAGGGAAATCCCTATTTCTCATTATTTAGTCATCATAGTCCTCATAATAGTAGTCAACCTTTTTAATGTTCTCTTTAGCATCTTCCAAAGACCATATTGTTCTTCCCAAGCGGCACTCCTTATACTTGAACTCAACCTCAACGTATGTGCGACTAAACTCATGCACCCATCCACGTATTGTCACACCATCCTTATATGGCTGAAACTCGAAATATGCGATCTCGCCAGAACCAATACGGACAGAACAATTCTTTGGCAGGTTAAAGTGGGCGAAGAACTCATCAAATGAATTGAATACTATATGTTTCATATACCTATTTGTCTTTAGTTTGTTGATACAAAATTTGAACTAAAAGTTAAACATTTGCGGTGCAAAAGAAATCATTTTCGCTGAACTCAAAATCAGCATAATGCTCATGGATGAACTCATCGGAAATCAGTTCATCAGCGTTAGCCAAGTCACTATATGAAGGCTCATCATGGTCACAATCCATTACTTCGGCAAAAGTACCCTCATCGACCAATTCAGCCATATAGTTGCACTTCAATTCGTGCATCTGCTCTCTGGATAATTCATTTGTACTCATATTATTTTAATTTATTTGGGTTAAACAAATTTATTTCAATTGTCAAAGTTCACTTCATTGTTGCCACATCTTGAATGACTTCGTATGAGATAGTTTTCAGTTTATTGGAAACGACCTCTCCCCATTCATTGATAATGTATTGAGACCCTTTCGGTATGATGCAGTTCAGTTTGACAAATACACACTTCTCCGTTGGGGAAACTAATGCACATAGTGCATTGGTGAATTTGTTATAGACACGGAGATAAGCCATATCATTTACGTTTACACTCATATTATTATATTCCACTTGTTCAAGGTCATAGGAATGCAGTCCTTCCAATATTGTTGCAGTTCCCATTTCCGTGAAGCACATTTCCAGACGATTGACTGAATATTCCTTATCAAGTTCATAGGTGAAACGTTGATAGCATGATGCGAACTTTGGGTTCTTCTCCCCAATTTGGTCTAATTTGCCATCAACGATTTTATATACTTTGATGTCCTCTTCGGCAGTCTTGATTTCCTTGTATTTTTTGCTTTCCCAACACATAGTTTTAATTTTAATTGAATTGGTTGTTTGAATTAACGTATTGTGTTAATCTTATTCTTGAAGTTGAGTTTCTTTCCATTGTAGCAGTGATGGGTAAGTCTATACTTCATTTCCTCTTCTGCGTTCTCCCCCTCACATAGTTCAAGGCATTCTTTCCAGCCGTTATTAGTATAAGCCACAATATGCTCTCCGTCAGCCTTTCTCGTAAAGATTTCAAGGCTATACTTGATGATGATGGGTCTATTAACCCTTTTCGTGTCAAGTTCGATGATTTCCTTTGGTAACTTTTCCATAATCGTTCTTGTTTTTAATTCCGATGCAAAGTTACGAAAAAAAAATGATAGCAGAAATAGGGATTTCCCTATTTCTGCAAAAAAAACATATCTTTCAGTTTTTTCACCAATGGATGATCCATGTATGGGGCATCCTTTTGGCATCCATCATACCATCCGTTTGGTGTTTTCACGCTAATTACATTCCGTTGCTCTACCTCCTTCCAATCCCTCTTGATGAAGTCGCTTGCAGTGAGGAATAAGGAATTATCCGAGCCATCTAATTTAAGGAATATGTGCCCATTGGCATAGATGGAGAAAATCGGGTATAATTCCATCTTGTCAGCCTCCGATGGGTCGATTATCAGTCTGCACAACTCCCCTAATGTCAGTTCACGCTTGAAGTCGAGTTGATACGAAAGTATGCGGTCTAAATCACGCAGTAGCGTTTCTGGCTTTAGGTTGTGTACGACATTCGGGTACTTACGTTCTGGTTTCGTGAAATCCTTGTCTGCAAGGATCTGGGGGAATGCGATGAAGAACAAGTACGATGCAATCTTATTTAATGCCAAATCCGCATATTGGTATTTCACCACATAGACATCATGGAATGTTTTCACCATCCGAGGTTTCCCATTCTCGATGACGTTTCTTTCACTATACACCATATTATTGCCGACAAGAAACTTCATGTCTCCAGACCAAATGCCGTAATCAAATAGATCTCTTGACAATATGCCAGAAGAAGGACTTTCGATGCAGGTTATGCACGCATCCAAAGTGTCCTCATAAGTGGTGAACGTGAACGTGCGGATAAAATCATCGAAAATGTGAGCGAACAATTCCCTAAGTGGGAACTTCACATCTTTAATGTCAAAATCACGCAAGAAATCATTCTTTCGGTCAGCAATCTCGTAGTTGTTAATGTTACGCATAATACTTTCCTCCTAATTGTTAAGTTATTACTAATGTTCTATTTTCTTTGCAAAGTTACGAAGAATTTTTGATAACAGAAGTAGGGAAATCCCTATTTTTGTAAAAAAAAATCCAGCCTTGTCCTCACGGAGTTGGCTGGGTCAATAATTTTTGGATAGTATAAAAGAACAATTTATTTTTATTCTTATTTTTTAATCGTCCTCGTAGAATATGGCATGGGTCGCATCGAAAAGCAGGTAGTAGTGTCCGTTTACGCATCCTACGTATTCGCATGAAAGCCATCCTCCATATATGCCATCACTTGTCATTTCCAAGTCCACGGAAATGTCATACTTGTTCTTCCATCTCCCACGATAATTTTCCATGTTCTTAATGGCTTTGGCGATTTTTTCCTTCTGGTAAGCCTTTTCGGTGCAGTAGGTTGGAAGTGGTATGGATGTCCAGCATCGTTCCTTTGTCAGCGTGACGAATATCTGGTAGCTCTTTACCCACCAATACTTTCCACCTTCCTTGCACTCCAGATAGAACTTCTCATATTCGCTCTCCAGAATGTCGTTAATCATCCTTTGCCGATTTGCCGTGTTCTGCTTGATGAAGAAAAGCAGTTCATTCTTGATGTTTGACCAAAGACCGCTTTTTTCAAGCATATCAATGGCTTTGCGGACACGTTTATCGTAGAGGTCTAATGTCAGTTCAAACTTCTTCGCTGGCTTGATGGAAAGCCAATCCTTGATGTCCTCTGAGGTTAGGTATCTGGAACTTCTACTGCATCCAGCTCTAACAATAGCCATGTGTTTGAAGTTCAAGTCTTGGTTGTGGTAATGCCAAATCCTTACCTGCTCCTTTGTGCCGTTCAGTTTTGTTACAACCATCTTCTTTATCTGGTTGTAGTCCTCACCGAACATATTTTCTAATTGTTGTATTGTAACCATATCACGTAATGTTTTTAATTGTTGTTAGCTTTGGGAATCCTCTTTCTGTTCTCCGTTCAATGGGTTGTAGTAGTCTCCGTTGTTGTCGAAGAGGTTAAGAACGTCCTTGTCTCTTTCGTATTCCGTCCTTCTGGCACGTCTTACCGCTCCGTTCAATGTCTTGTAGATACCGATGATTTTACCATTCAGTTCCAAGAAAAATGCTTTTGGTTTTTCTTTCATAATCTTTGAGTTTTAATTGTTATTACTAATTTCTTTGCAAAGTTACGAATAATTTTTGATAACGGAAGTAGGGAAATCCCTATTTCAATAAAAAAAATCCCAACCCTACTTTCACAAGCAAGGTTGGGTGTACTCATAAACTTGTACTATGCGTTTCTTAATGTAGAAAAATTCTAGATGTGTATTATGTTTTTGGTCAATTATGGTTTCCTATCTGGTTGCATGGGCAAGAACGGCATCCCTACGTTCTTGTATCATCTTCTGGGCGAAGTCATCATATCTTGCCAGATTGTCTATGTAATAAACCTTTGCCGTGTCATCATCCACAGCGGCTATGACCGAACCCTCTTCTTGTTCATCATCAGTCTTCCATGCGTCAATCTTGAAGTAGCCATCATCACTATCGTGATAGTCGTTTGTTATTTCCTTCCAATGGCTCTTTGGAATGGTTGTTTCTTGAAGTTTCATGTTGCCTAAAATGTTTAAGTTGAAAGAAAATTTTTGCAAAGATACGGAAAATTTTTGAATAAAACAAGTCTTTTACCAATTATTTTCCGTATCCATGCCATTTTTCTTTTTTGTTAGAATAATAGTTATCAATAGCCTCGTAGAGATTGAGGTCGGAATAATAAAGGCACTCATCGTCCGTGCAGTACTCGCATGAGTTATTTTGACGTTCATCAAACTCATGGTAGGCGATGAAACGCAAGTGCTCTTTCTTATATTCTCCAAGTTCAACCACACGCACCTCAACAACCGATACTTCTTCGACTGAACATGAATCATTGTTTGATGACAGAAGAACAATTGGCAGGTCTATGTATTCATCATCATGTAACTTGTTCAGTTTATCGGTAAGGGTGTTCATCGTATCACCCTCATCCACAATACCCTTGTTGGTGAAGTCAATCACACCACCCATTTCCTTTAGCTTTTTGATAGCCTCTTCCTTGTTCGCTTGAACAATGCCAAAAATGTTATACATAAGACTTAATGTTTTTAGTTGCTAATATTGCTTTTTCTTAATCTCTTCACTTTGACGTGATTACTGACACTTCACCAAACTCGTCAATTCCGTAGAGTGTGGCACTTTCATCTGTTTTGGAATAGGTGCTGAATGCCTCCTTGTAATCGTCAAAGTGCTGGGTGGATGTGCTTTCCGACGAAACTTGATAGTAAGCATATTTTCTTCTTGCCATAGTTTTGTCCTCCTTTTTGTTTTAAGTTTGCTGATACAAAATTACAAAGAATTATTCTCTATTAGCCTTTGCCTGCATATCCGAAGCGTAGTAATCCAGACTATCTGCAAGTTCGCTACATGGAACATCGCTGAACTCTTTAAGGAGCGCATCCATTCTCTGCCCGAACTCGTCCGTGCGTTTAATGTTAGGGTCTTGTTTCACTTCATCCATCACTCTCATGTAGGAAAAATCGACACTAAAAAGCGTGTCAGCGTTCCAAGCCGTTGCGACCTGCTCCATACTATCAAAGCATTGTGTGTAGAAACCGCCATCATTGTAGTCCTTCTTGATGATGTCAGCCATTTCCTCATCGGTCATGTCGTTGTAGCAACCATCAACCTCTGGAAGGATGTCATAGTGAATTACATAAAGTTTTTTTGCCATAATGCTTTTCTCCTTTCTTTAGTAAATGAATGTATAAATCGCAACCTCAACACATCCATACTTGTTGTTTTCATCGTCCACATAATCATCCTTAATGTCCATGTCAATGTCGTATTCCGATCCATCGAAATTCTTTTCAAACCTCTTGAACAACCAATGATAAACATCGTAGATGTCATTTCTTACAAGACCCCATTCGTGGTTGCCCTTAACTTCCACAACCAATTTGGTCTTTCCATCGGCAGTCTTTGTTTTTGAAACCTTTCTGGCTTGAACTGAGCCATAACCTGCGAAATGCTTAATCTTCATAATACTTTCTCCTTTCTTTTTAAGTTTGACGATGCAAAGTTACGAAGAATTTTTGATAACACAAGTAGGGAAATCCCTATTTTTGGATTTAGCCCTGCCAATTCTTAAATGCTATGATCCCGCACACTTCGTTTTCGGCATGTAAAATCCACACGCTGAATTGTATGACATAGAACATCCTAAAATTGAGGATTTCAACGATCTCATCCTCGCTAATGCTTCTATCAATGCTTTTGATTGATTCGAACAACTCCAGCGTTCCGCTATCATTGACGTTGGTGAGCGTGAACCCATATTTCTCCTTCTCATCGTTGATGAACATTTCAACAGCAGTCATAAACTCCTTGTCGGAGAGACCATAGCTACTTACCTGCATAGTGAATTTGTTTTTAAGTTTATAATTAAAGTTCGTAGTATGCGTAAACACATTTGTTTGCTGGATTCCATTGGTCGTAGCAAACCCCATCCACAACTGCCGTGCAGTGGTTTGCCACATCAACGAAAAACCTTCCCTTGCGATGTTTTTTGCAAAAGTCCTCAACCGTCATGCGTTTCTTCCCCTTTTGCGCCTTGATGCCATGATAGGTGAACCCTAGATTTTCTAGGATGGTGTGGTAGTTGGTCTTGCAGTTCGGGACATTGAACGTCTTCCTAGCATTCTCGGCAAGAAGATCGAATGCCTCTACCCATTCTATATCCGCTGCAAGCGCAAGTGCTCTTACGACACAATCCCCCTTATGCCATCTTTTCCCTTCCTTGTAAGTTGGGTTGTTGTTGAACTGACAAAAGTATTCAGTGTCCTTGTAGTAATCTTCTGTTGTAGTAAACTTTGCCATAATTGCTCTGGTGTTAATGAGTGGTGATGTACCGCCACCACCACCCAGCGTTTGTCATGAAAACCTATTAAATTGTGTAATATTCGTTTCCATCACTATCAATCAATCGTTGTGCAGTCTTCATTTCACAAGATGCCAACCCATCAAGTTCCTCTTCACTCATTTCCTCTTTTGGGTTATTTTCGTACCATTCCTTTGACACGACATAGGCAGAAGAACCAAACTCTTCAAGACCCTTATCATCATTGATGAGTGCAGTATTTTCCCTCATGCCACGAATGCCCATGATGTTTTGGCTGTCAGGCCACACCAATATTACATAACCATGACTTTCAGTATTGTCCTCGATGCAAACATCAAGTTTATCCATCAAGTCCTTATGGGTTTCGGCATCCTCAACCGAAACAAGTTCGATGAAATCAGCACCATACTTTTTCTTTGCTTCTTTTGAGAATAAATCAATGCTCTCAAAAAGATCATTCGCATCATTCAGCGTTTCAGCCTCAATGACAACTTCACTTCTAAAGGTAAATCTTACTTTCTTCATGTTCTTATTATATTCGTAATGTTTAAGTTGTTACTTGTCAAATCCGAAAGAACGGATGTAATAATCGCCAGCGTTCACACAAGGCATTTCTTCCTTGATTGCCTCGTCTGCCGTTGAATAGGAATTTGCATCAATTTTGATGATGGTGTAGTTCTGGTTATAGTCCTCGTCTGCAACCCATTCCTCCAAATCCTTTTCGGTGAGGCTTTCAACTTGCTGACTTGTGTAATGCTCCTTATCAAGCAGAAATACTTTCTTATCCATAATTCTTTTCCTCCTTTGTTGTTTTATATTTTATAGTTCGGACTTCTCAAAAAGGTGTGTTGAGGAATAGCAGTCACTTCCATCTTCCTCTGTTACAACCTCATCTTTGAGACAATATCCATTATTTTTCATTATGTGGTCAAGGAATAAATGGTCGTGTTTCCAATCGCCCCAATTAACATCCACTTCGATAGTTCCGTCCACATGGACGGAGTAATCATAACGGAGTTTATTTTCCTTGAAGATACGCTTGATGTCTTGTTCGATTTTGTCCATAATCGTTTCTTGTTTTTAAGTTTTCTGGCGCAAAGTTACGAAGAATTTTTGATATATCCAATAGGGAAATCCCTAAAATTTTGAATTGTATTAAAAAAAGCCTCTTTTTTCTCTTCTGTTGCGTTTAATTTGTGGGGGCAGTCACTTGTACCGCCCACCACATTAAAACGTCACTATGAGCCTCTAATGAGCCAAATTCGGCATTTATTTTACGAAATTCCGACAAGCCTTTTGGATTGCCTCATAGCATTCAGTTTCATTTCCTGCAATGAAGTTGTCTTTCAGTTCCTCTGCGATGGGTGATATTACATCCCAAACTGCTTGCACTTTTTTGGGCGAATATCTTGCATATTGAACTACTTGAACGATAAGACCACGATGTTGCCACTTATCATCGAACACACGACCCTCGATCTTGTGACCCTCAAATACTTGAAGTTTGTATGGTGTTAGACGGACTTCAACGCCTGCTGGATGCCCCCAACCTTTGTCGGTATGTTTCACCTCAACCCTAAACTTGTTGAGACCTGCGCCTAATGCGTTCACGTCAATGTCAAACTCCCTCTTGAAATCTGTTTTAGCCATAATTCTTTTCCTACATTTATGAAATTAAACAATATGTTTTCTAAATCTGCGACAAAGTTACGAATAAAAAATGATAACGGAAGTAGGGAAATCCCTATTTCCGTCATTCATTATCAACATTCCTTCTTCGCCTTGACATATTCCAGCGTCACCTTGCTGGTATCTCGGTGCATCATGTCGATGCCAAAGCAGAACACACCCATAAGCCAATCCGTAGGTGTCTTGCTATCTGGAGAGAACTCAACGAAATCGTAGGTTGCAATGGTTTTCCTATCGTACTTCAAGTTGATGGTGTCACCATGAGTGATTTCCTTTTCTATTTGTTTCACTTGCTTGGCAAGTGCTTTCTCGTATTTGTCCATAATGTATTTTATTTTTAGAATTATTTTTATTTGGCATCCCCAATCAAATGAATGGGGACACCTTCAAAAACTTGTAGCCGTTGGAACTTTCCTCTCCTTCAAAGTCAATCACTTGGATTTGGTTATCTGCCATGCACTCCCTTTCGGTGTAGTAACGCTTTTCAGTTTGGAATGAGAAATCATCGCTATAACCATAGCCCTTATCGTTGATGGTGATATAATCGGGACACCTCACACCAACCTTGTAAGCCTTTGTGCCATCCCATTTCCAATAGTATAACTTCTCACAGCATCTACTATCACCTTCCCTAAAGAATGGGGTCTGGTTGTGTTGCTTATACATCCGATATAGAAGTTCATCGCCAAAGATACTTTCACCATATTCATCAGCATTTTTTGTTTTGGATGATGATGGATAGAGTGTGTAAAACTTTCCACGTTGGAAGTCTTCAATTCTACGATAGATTTTCATGCTATTATAACCTTTCGTGAACGTAACAACTCCGTGACCGCAAACGAAGATGTCATAACTGATTGGCGTTTTGCCGTAGTCCCCCGAATACATCTGAATCATATTACGGGTTTCCTCATGTTGCATCGGAACTCTTATCTCGACCCAGCGGCAAGCGCAAAGATGCCCTTGATACTCAATGTAAAACTTGTCAGCCCATTCCTTAAAAGGAAAACAAGATCTATCATAACTATGTGTGTTAGCGATAAACATAATAAAATCTCCTTTCTTTAATGTTGTTAATACTATTTTTCCGAATCACAATGCAAAGTTACTTTTTTACATTTTCTCCAAAATTTCTTCACAAACAAATTTTTCCGTCTCCTTATCCATTACAAACTCTTCGGCATATTTGTCAGTTTCTGGGTTTCCCCCCCAAAAATGAACCTTGCCGTCTTCATCCTTAACAATGTAGTCAAGACGAGCACCTTGAACGATGATGCCTAAATCGGAAACACAAATAGAGTCCGTTTCGTACTCATTAAAAAGGTCTTGTATATTCATAATCTTTCTTATTTAGTTGTTTTGATAGCGCAAAGTTACGAAGATTTTTTGATATATGCAGTAGGGAAATCCCTAAAAGTGAAAAATTTGTTTCTCCTTTCTTGTTTATTTTAATCGTTTGCACTGATTGACAATGCCTTGAAATGGTATTGTGCCTCTGCCAATGTCATAGGTCTTGGAGATTTAACCACAAGGTTTTCTCCATCCCTTGAAAAGATATTGAAACTTGTGTGCAGTTCAACTTTTTGGGGTTGAGGCTTGTGTTGCTTTACCTTGATAGGCTTAGCCTTGATTTTCATTCTATTGCTCATACTCTTATTGATTTACAAGTTATCTTAAATCTGGCGCAAAGTTACGAAGATTTTTTGATATACGAAATAGGGAAATCCCTAAAAATAGAAATTTCCCTTTTTTTCTTTACCGATAAGTGCTGCAATACGTTTTCACGAATCTTTCAATTTCCTCTTTCTTCCTATCGTTCATCACATGATTCTCAATGAACTTATGTGCGTAACTCTGGATGTTCTGAATAATTTTGTCAGCAGGAAGGTGTGCGTGTTCCATTCTCTCCGCTCGCTTGTCTATCACGTTGTAGAAAGCAATTTCCATGCTTTCTGTTAAGCGAATAGGCATACGCATTCTTGGGCTTGAATGCTCTTCCAGAACCCTTAATGAGTCTCTAACTTGATTTCTGTATTCTTGGCAAATTTCCAAAAGTTTTCTGTAATGTTCCGACAGCATAATATTATTATTATTTTATTTTTCTTTTTTTGACGATTCTGTAATGTTCCAGAACCTTCCTCAATTCCCAATCAATCCTTGACAAGTCCACCCCACAAGTCTTCTCAATGTCCTTGATGAGTTTCTGTCGCTTAATGTGTTGCTCCGTTGGATAAGAGTCAAATAATGTTCTAGCGATAAGTTCTCCGTTCTCGTACACAATCCTGCCATTATGTACGAGGGAATCCGATGTTCTGGATGAGTAGGATGGCATCATTGTACCCTTAATGAAGAATGTTCGATAACATGCCATATAATCATCACTGAGCATTGGTTGGGTACTATCCTCAAACCTCATAGAAAGCATGGAAAGTGGCAGGTACAACCATGATACGCCTTTATTCCATCCTTCTCCAGCCAAAAGGTAGGGAACTCCATAGGCTTTCATCTTTCTATGACGTACAAGTTTGTAATCATCCCTAAGACCTATCAAGTCAAACGCAAACGTAAAACCGATTGGAATAATATCCCCAACTAGATATGAACGCTCTTTGTTATCTATATATTTTCTATATAGATAGATGTCCGTGTTTATCTTCTCTCTCTTGTGGTCTGGATACTCAATCTCGTATCCATCCAAGTTTCTTCTAATCATTAATACCATAATACCTTTCTCCTTTCTTTTTAAGTTTTCTGGTGCAAAGTTACGAAGAATTCTTGATATATGCAATAGGGAAATCCCTAATTCTTCAATATAAAAAAAACCTCCTCACCTATCGCAGGCAAAGAGGCTGGAGTCTTTTTTACTTTATCAAAGCAGAAACTTGCGAGTGCAAAGGTACGGATTTCACATCAGATAGCTGGTAGGGAAATCCCTATTCGTGTACATACACGCAGGAAAAAACCCTTCTTGTACTTTTTTAAGTACATGGGCATAATATATCGGTGTACTACGTACACTGATACATTATGAGGTCACAAAAAAGAACCACTCCTACTTTCACAAGCCAGAGTGGTCACAAAAAAACATTACGTAATAGAAAAATTAGAAAAAAGTATTATGTTTTACCATTGTCAAGTGTTCTTGTACTTTTTTAAGTACACGGAACACTCTGAGACCCCATATTTGGCTCAGAAACGGCTCTTCCTGACACGATCGTATCGGGAGTGGATAGATGTACCACCCCCGATGAGATCTCGCAGCAGAGAGCAAATTCAGCCTTGTCCCTAGAGGTTGTCCCAATATTCTTTCAAGTCGTCGTATGTTTCACCGTCTTCGACAGTATTAATCTCTATGAAGCCTAGTTCGTTCTCCTTTTCGGCTGTTTTGTTATAGAGATCCATTTGTTCAAATTTCTTCTTGATGTGTGCGATAGTCTTGCCCTCGACATAGACCTCACTTCTAAACGTAATTCTTGCTAGCATGATTATTTTTACTTTATTTTTAATTACATGAATACCTCAAAGAGTCCTGCCAGATAGAGCAAGAGTGTGGCAAATCCATAGGCGATGAGCGTTCCAAGTATGCCTACCCATCCCCTTTCGCTTGCCTCGCTCATTTGTCCCATGAATTTAAGGACAAAGAGCACACAAAAGATAGTTGTTGCCACAATCCTTGTCTTTTCCATACGGCTGGTTTAGATTGATGCCATTACCTTATTGAACATATCTTCACCTTCCTCTTCCTTGATTCTTTGAACCAACTCCTTGTAGAGAGCGTTCCTCTTCTCCCAAAGGTCATAGGGAAGATATCCAATCTTGTAATGTTGCTTCTTGATTTCATTCAGTTTCTCGTAGAGGTCTTTGTACCCGAATGCCTTTGCGATGGACACCAGACACTCCGAATGATGATTCCATTCTGTCATGCGTCTCCAGATGCCGAACATCTGTGGCTTGATTTGCTTTGCCATAGTTCCGTAGTGTTTTTTGTTGTTTTACAATCGAACTTCGTAGTAGTTTGAAATCTCATTTCTATCAATGTCCACGTTCTCGTCATTGGATTCAACGGAGATTTCCAGCCCGTTTACGATGTCTTCAACACCATCTATGTCCGTGTCCACGAACACGTCCAATTCAATTTTGATGCACTTCTTTGCCATGTCTTTTCCCTTTCGTAATGTTTAAGTTAATACTCTTTGTTTCTAATCTCGGTGCAAAGTTACGAACTTTTTGTGATATATGCAATAGGGAAATCCCTATTTGTATAAAAAAAAACACCCAGACCATTGCGATCTCCTTATGGAAAGGTAGGTATCAATTAATCTGGATGCCCAACGTTAAAAATGTAAGTGGTAGTTGGAGTGGCAGGATTTGAACCCACGAAGCCACCGAAGTGACACGTAAACTATAAGAATACGCCCATTTGTCCACATCTTCCCCCGAAGGGTCAGTTCTCCTCTGGTACACTCCAAATATCGTAATGAAAAGGTGTCACGGCAGCGTTTGCTGCGACCAATGTAAAAAGCGTTATTATCGGGTTAATTGCTGTATGTTGCCTACGACACGTTCCATTGTATGTCAAAGAATGTTTGTTGCAGGGGCAGGACTCGAACCTGCGACCTATAGCTTATGAGGCTATCGAGCTGCCAACTGCTCCACCCTGCGATGTTCATCTTCACGTTATCAAGACCTCTGTCTCAATTCCAGTGCAAAGATACCAATTATTTTTGAACAACACAATACTTTGACCCAACTTTTTTCAAAAAAAGTGAAAAAAAACTTCCCCCCATCCTCACGGACAAGGGGAAATCCGCCATTATTGGCAAATCATTATGATTATCGAACTACCGTTTATTATTCACCTTCTTGTTCTTCCTGCTCCATCTCCAAGCGTCTTGCCTCCTCTTCCTCTGCTTCAGCGAGAGTCTGGATGTTTGACTTGTCATTGGTAGCATCTGAAACCTCAACACCATCAAGGATTGCCCTTGTGACGTTTGAGCAATAGAAGGTAGCGCCCTTCACGGATGAGCCTGTGAAGTCACATGATGTCACGTTTGACCTGTCCACTGTGATACCGTCCAATGTGGTTGTCTTGAAAGATGTCTCGCTCACGTTAGATCTCTCAATCCTTGCGCCTGTGAAGTCAGAACCGTCGAAGGTCACGTTGTTATAAGTCACACAGATAAACTGCGCACCCTTGAAGTCAGCGTTCTTCACACTCACGTCAGACATGTTTGTGTAAGAGAAGTCAGCGTTCTCGAATGATACACCCTCACCTACACCGTGTACCAGCGCCTCGGCGAATGAACCTTCATATTCATAGATTGTCTCGCCGTTGATGTTCTTAATGACTGTTGCCATTTCTTTTATATATACTATAAGATCTTATTAGTTTCTCACCATTATCTATAAATAACAAAGGAGAAAAACTTGAAATTTCAAGTCTTTCTCCCATCTTTTTTTCATTTTTTTCCCTCCTACAAATCTAACTCCTTTATTCGTATGTAGGTGTAGAGCCTCATAGACCAATTCAGCGTGATGTAAGCCGTGTCATCCTTGATGTCATCAATGAACTCTGACTTCTTGAACTCATGCACAACCGCATCCTTGAAAGCCTCAACTCTCTTTTTCATTTCTGCCTGCGCCTCACCCATCGTCTTGTATGGAATGGCATCGAATGAAACACCCTCATCAAGTGATTTCTCTTCCTTTAATAAATAAATTTTCATTTTTTCTCCTTTTTTTGTTGTTAAACCTTATACAATGCAAAGATACAAAAAAAAGTTGAGACAAACAAGTGTCTGCCTCAAACTTTCAACTATTTTTTACTTTACCTAGCAATGTGTCTAACGCTTGCCTTTGCATTAAGTCGCTTTGGCTTGTAGTGCTTCATACACTCTTCCAGATATTCCTTCACCCCATCAATGTCCACATTGCTTGCATCACCACCCATGAACTCCACGTTCACTTCAAACCTTTCACTCCAAGTCAGTTCTTCATAGGCAAGTTTCTCAAACCCTTCATAATCCTCCTTACAGAGCAATGCACAAAATGAATGGTAGTTAGCATCTGTCAGCATTTCTTGATAGCCGACCTTTCTGCGTCTGTCAGCCTTCTTGTAGGCTTTCAATATCTTCATGAGTTGATTGTAAGTCCAGCCGTACCCAGCCTTTTGTGCAGGCTTCTTAGCCCATTCTCTCCACTCCCCATGAGTAAGGATAATCTCGTCTTTGTCAAGCATTTCATCAATAAGCTTGCAAGCATCATCCTTTGTATTGGCACACACCATGTAATCGTTCTTGTCCGTGAGAGAATTGAAATAACCTACCTCACAGAAAGTATAGTACCTTGTTATCCGTTCTGGATAGTCCGTGTACTCATGATAGAAACTACTCCAACGATAATAGGTGGTAATCTCCTTTACGAGAGAGAAGCCACGATATTCAATGCCCAAATCAATCCTCTTGGTTGAATAATATTTCCCTTTTCCCATAATCGTAATGTTTTTAGATTGTTAATATTATTTTTTTAAGTTTTCTGGTGCAAAGTTACGAATATTTTTTGATATAGCAAGTAGGGAAATCCCTATTTCTGCAAAAAAATCTCCAGCAGTGGTTTACCGCTGGAGACACAATATCGAGAAAAAGACCAGAATGCGCCTATCTTCACAGACGGAGGCTTCCCATGTTATATTTCAAGACGTATTCAGATGCTATGTGAGTAATAATCATTTTCAATTTGCTCACCCTTATATAGAATGGCAACAATGCCACAATTCTTTCTGTCCTTTCGGAGCATATAATACTTTGGCTTGTTATGACTGCACTTGTCAATGAAATCAATGAGATCCTGGTCTTGTGTCGTACCAACCATGTATTTCACCATATCATCGCATGGTTCAAGGTGATAGCCACATGAAGATTTCTTTCCGTTGACAAGTTCATGGACGGAGAACCCTTGCAGTTCCGTCACGTTATATGTCCTGTAACTGCTAAATGGTCTCAATATCCTTATATCTTGCTCGCCAATCATTTCAGCGTTCGCCAACTGCATCCTGTCATAAGGGTGCTTTTCCTCCTTCCTGCCTGTAACAGATTCCAGCCACCTCTCCCAATCCATTTCCCTTTCATTTGGATAAAGCATCACCTCTGGGGTGTAAAAGCTACCATGATAACGATAATTCCCAAACGAGGAAAATAGCCTCTCTATGTTCAAGGAATCAAGGCAACGAATGTCGCCCATCCCAGCTGTCTCTGGATTGGGCTTCACCATTGTAAATGTCACCTTGCCAAAAATGGGTGAATATAAAGCCGTTCCTTTGGAAATCCTGCTCTCCAATAAACATTGTCCTATGTCAATCATCAGCTATGTTTTTTTATTTTTTCTCGTAAATGCTTTGCAAAGTTAGTGAAAATTAACGAAATAGCCAAATATTTTATCAACTTTTTTTCGTAACACGAACATTTTGACCAATATTTCCTACAAATAGGACAAAAAAGACCCTCATCCTCACGGATATGGGTCTTTCCATTGATACTAACACCTTAATAATCCAACAATTATGAGTAAAAAACCGAGTTTTGTACTCCCTTCCAGAATCGAACTGGAACTTCAAACTTAGGAGGTTTGCGTCTTATCCATTCGACTAAGGGAGCGACCTCTTAAAGCTATGACGCTGCAAAGATACCAATTTTCTTTGGAAGAATCAAGCCTTTATCGAGATTTTTTTCAATAAGATCCTTGGGGGGTCACATTTTTGTGTGTTGTCCCATTCCAACTTCATTTTGACATCCAGATTTGCCCAATGGATTGTGAGTTCGCTTTCCTTTTCGGAAACCTCTGCCAAGTCATAGGCTGGTATGGTAAGCGGGATGATTTCACTGCCGATATGCTCGTTCAAGTGTGATTTCTTCATCCAAGTGGTGTTCAAGAATGACTTTTTGATTGACTCGACCACACCTTCCTCGAAGGTTGGGAGTGTGTTTTTTTCGTTTTCCTTCATTTTATTTTTAATTTTATTTTTATTTCAACAAATCCAGATTGACCTTGCATCCTCTCACATACACCTGCATGGAGAGTTTCATCTGGTCTTTCATTTCTCGGTAATTATCCATCAAAGCAGGAAAGAAGATGGCATTGTCTATCTCAAATCTAATGGCACATCCGTTCTTTCCATTTAGAGGGTATTCCTTGATGTAATTGAGTGTTCTGGTCTTGATGCCCACAAAGACATTCTTGCCCATGTCGGTTAAGATGGCATTGTCCTTTTCGGATATGACAAAACCACAGATAGTTGAATCATTTTTGTTTGGCATAAATTACCTCCTTTCCTTATAACTTTGTGAAAACGACATGAGTTGCATCCCCTCTGGTATATGGCGAGCAACCATATTTCTTGTTCTTGCAATCCTTGCCAGCAATGTTAAAGATACATCCGTGACAAGTTCCGTCGGCACGTTCCTCAACAACCAAGTTCCCAAGTTCCTCATCCTCGATGATGTCATCCACCCTATACGCTAGATATGAAACCTCGCTGCTCACTTCTATGTCTGTCGGCAATGATGCTGACCATAGGACGCTCATTCTCTGCCAGAATCCAACACCTTCCTTTGTGCCAGCCCAATTGAAAGCTTTCTCTATCAGTTTTGCGTGCTCATGCTTCGTGCAAAGCACATCCAGATTCTCAAACAAATCCTGCTGGAAGAAATTCTTCATGAATCTGTCGTAGCAACCCTTGTCTCTCAAGAATTGTGAAAGCCTCAATCGTTCCTCATTACGTTTCACACCCATAACCTAGTCCTTTCTCTTGTCAACACCCAGGATCCTTGCAATCTGGTTGAAGTTGATTACATGGAAGACGTGCTCGCTGGCATCAACCACACCACGAAAATCCTCCGTGCTCTGGCTGGTCGTATCGTAGTAGCGAACAAGAGCGTGAATCACGTCTGAGTTTCTGAACAATCTGTTATTTCGTGAATGGTCTGCGAAAATCCGTGCCCACTTCAAGATGGTTCGTGCCTTGTTCTCGTCAAAGCGGTAATATCCCTTGTTGAAGGTTGATGTCTTGTGTGCGTCCTTTCCTACCGCAACATAAACCAAGACACCCATAGGGAACTTGTTGTTCTCGTCAGCGATGCCAACCAATTTCTGACAAATCTCAATGTGCATTTCCCTTGCGTCCCCAGCTAATGTTTCTGGAAGATTAATACCATGTGCGTTGTCACGAATTTTCATGTCCAACGTGTTTCTCTTTTCTGCCATAAGCAATTTCTCCTTTCCGTTTTTAAGTTATTACTGAAATTCTTTGCAAAGGTACGAATAATTTTTCATATACACAAATAATTTCCCAACTTTTTTTAATGGGAACACAAAAAAAAATCGTTAGCCGACTTTCACAAGCCAGCTAACGTGTCCCAATTGTTTAATTTCTTTAGCTATATAATCTATTAATGCAGAGAGAATATTCCTTTAATCAGAAGCGATGATCTGTGATTCCCTTTCCCCATGAATGGTGAACTGCTTTGCATCTGCATCCTCGGCAATGTCCCTTGCCTTGTCCAGAGCCTCACCCTCATCGTTTGCCATTACATCGACATCTATTGATGCCGTGAAGTTACATCTTACCGTATAATGCCTCATAGTTCAGTCCTCCATCATTTATGCATTAACCAATGCCTCGGCTTCTTCCTCAGCAAGCACTTCCACACCATCCTCATAAAGGGTGTTGAACGTGATGAGAGAATGAATTGGGCTTATCTCTTGTATATCCTCTATATCGTCACAATACTCCAAGATAACTTCCTGCAATTCCTTGCTTCCCTTGATGGCTTTCATCTGGGGATATATCATGTCGTACCTATGACCATTGAAATCATCACAAACCGCATGACCATCATAGATGGTGAACGGAATGGGTTCATCGAAACCCTCAATCTTCAAGTCTTCCTTGCAGACCTCTTTTCCATAAAATTTTGTCCAAATCTTTGATTCGTCCATTTCCATATTTTTTCAAGTTTTTTGCAAAGGTACAAATTATTTTCTTGCCAGACAAGACTTGAAACACATTTTAACACAAAAAATGAGAGAGCACCACGCTGGATGCCCCCTCGCTTTCGGAAAAAAGTATTAAAAAAGAGTAAATATCAGTCGTATTCTAATTGGATTCAGTATTGAAGACAAGTTCGATTAGCTTTTCTTCGATAATCATATCACGATTGATGTCTTCCCAATAGATTTTGCACTGGTTTCCGTCTTCATCCTCAGTATCAAGGTAGAATGACGTTTCGCTTTCAAGACGTACTGCGATTGTGAGGAATGTGCCATCCTTGTCAAGATAGCAGAACATATATTCATCTTCGTCTTCCTCTGGGATGGTGATGTCACCATACTTTTTGAGGTGTTCCATAATTGTGTTAAACACCTTTTTGTGGAAATCGTTGACGATTTCAAATTCCTTATTGAATTGCTCTAAATTGTTAAACTTCGTGTTATCTTCTGGAATAACAATCACAAACCAACCATCGCCATCAATAATCTGGTCGTTATAGTCTTCAACGAAGTCCCCCAATGATGGGTACATCCCACTCTGCGATGTGGTTGAAAGGTCATAAGTCCTCCATTCTTCTTCTTGAAGTTGGTTGAGAGCATTATAAATGTCCTCTGCCTTGTCCATGTGGTCGAACGAATTTCGTCCGTATCCCTTTGAGTTATCTATCTTATAAAATGCAATTACCATAATTCTTTTCCTTTCTATTGTTTTACGTTGTTAATACTTCTTTTAATCAATATCTCTTGATGATGTCAACTACGGCATTGAAAATCTCCAGAGCATTCTCCAATGGCATATTTTCAAGCAGGTCAATTCCCTCGTCATTATCGTCAAGAATCCATACACCATGATGATCTCGGTTGTATTCCAGCCATACTGCACTTTTGAAGTCGAAACTTCCAAAGCATTTCGCACGACTCTTTCGGTAGCAAAGCAGGATTGGGTTGCCCAAAGCAATCTTAACCACATCCTCGTTGTGCCTATTGAGGTTTTCCTCAATCAATGCGCAAACATTCTCGTTGATGGTCTGTTTGAGGTTCTTACTCATGCCCTCAACACCATTTATGAGTTCTTTTGTTTTCTTGTTAATTGTCATAATACTTTCCTCCTATTTTTAAGTTTGACGATGCAAAGTTACGAACATTTTTTGATATAATCGGTAGGGAAATCCCTATTTGTTAATCTTCCAGCCCCCAATCCTTCAATGTTGCACCATGTAATCGTGCAAAGTCACTTACACATTCCATATATTCCTCTTCGCTGACCCCAGTAAGAAGCTCAATAATACTTCTAGGTCTTTGCTTAACCTCGACCTTCTTTACTTCTTCCATGGGTTCTGTTTTCACTTCGGCAACCTTACCTCTCAATACGGCAATTCCGTTTGCAGACACTTCTTCCAGACGTAAATCTGTTATCCCCAATGAAGGATATTGGGATGCCTTCTCGTTCAATTCCTTATAGATTGGATAAGCTTGATGAACGTATTGACGAGTCTGTTTCACTTCATTTCCAGACTTCTTATAAACAACTTGATAGAAAGTTTCCATATTATGCCATTTTATTATAAGATGATTTATATTAAAATTTGCTCTCTGTTGAGAGATCTCATGTGTGGTGGTACAAGTGTCCACCCCCAATATGATCTCGCAAGGAAGGGTCGTTTCCTGACGATTCCTGACCTCTCACGTCATTCTTCCCTATCCCCAAGTCAATCTTTCGTCATTTGGAAGAACGACAAATGGGGTGTTCGGTATGACAAACCTTCTCTTTCCGTCAATCATCTGGTAGTCATTGGCTGTCTTGTGATAGTGGAGACCAACAACACTTCTTGCAGGATCAATGTATCTCATGTCGTATAGATTTCCGTCAACGACTGGGTAGCCGCAGAATCCGCTCGGCATATCCTCGGAGAACATCACAACCGCAACACGACCACCATGCTCCAAGAACTTCTTGCAGTTGTCCCAATTATGTCCGTCATAGGAGAAGGTTAAATCGTAATTGTCGTACCGCTCCAGAAGGGAAATGCGATTATACACCTTAGTATAGTCATAGAACATGACCTCTGGAAAGATTTCAAGAATGTTCTTTCCCTTATACTTGAAAGCAAGTGGAGATATGTCGCTTGTTCCATTGAGACGTACCGAAAAAGCCATGTTATTTTTATAGGCATATCTCTGATACTTGTCAATCTCATGGATCAGCAATAGCATGAATAACTCTCTATCCTCGAAGAACAACTTCGTCTTCTTAATTCTGGAATTATTGATGATGCTACGCCTAATGTCACCACCATGACGGAAAATGTCACTCTTGTTACGACCGCTACCATTAAGGCAAAACTCCCTGCAATGCTCGGACGAAGGGCAAACCTCATAACCGCTCATGTTGGCTGGCGCAAGGTAAAGGCAATAGGTAAGCGTGCCGTTCCTATAACTCGCCATCATCTTTGCACTCTGCTTTACGTTACCAAGGTAGGAAATACCAACTTGATCAAGAATTTTCGTGTAGCAAAAATCTCCCTTATTCATAAACTCTTTTTCCTTTCGTAATGTTTAATTGTTAATACTATTTTTCCGAATCACACCGCAAAGGTACGAAGAATTTTTGATATAACAAGTAGGGAAATCCCTATTTCTATCAAAATGTCCCACAAAAAAAGATAAGGAATGTCTCACGACGCTCCTTATCTCTATGGCAACACTATGCCACCAAAACCTTAATTGATAGAAATATGTATGTCAACTACCCACAAGCTAAAGACTTGTGGGCTTGCCACAAGGCCTTTAGGTCTCTGACGATTGGGTGATTGACTGCACCCTGCCACTTAAGGGCAGTTCGTTGCTCGAAAGTGGGTGGTTTGCACGAAGTGCAATATTGACCGCAGCATTCCAGTCAGCATCAAGGACAACACCGTCAGAACACACGTAGTTGCATCCCTTGCGGATGCCATCACGCTTGTTCGTTCTGCTGTCTGTCTGACTCGTAAACGCTGGAGAAACTGTTTCAACTCGTTTACCAACGAGTTGTGCCTTATGGGTCAAGCGTTCTTTGAACATATAGAATGGTACTTGTGACAAGGCATTGTTATGCCTCGTCCTATTGAAACCCTCCTTTGTCTTGGAGGTCTTAACCTTAATCTTGGAAAGGTCTTCCAATACAAGGATGCTAGCATCTGTGCTACGCAGTAGCACGTTGCAAGCCTTCTCAACCTCGTTCTTGGAGACATTACGTTCCTTATGAGACAATTTGTTGAGGTGTCTCTTGGAAGAGTGAGTGCCTTTGCTCTGAAGGCAACGTTTCAAGTAACGCAGTCTCCTGCGCTCCTTAAGATACTCCTTGTCAACGAAGGACTTGCCCTCTGAGGTGATGAAGAACCGTTTCATTCCAAGGTCAACACCAATTGCGGTATCATCCTTGCAAGGCAAGGATTGAACCTCAAAAGGTACTGAAAGGAAGAGTCTTCCGTCACGTGCGAAGATTGTGGGGTCTTTTGGAACACAAGTGCTGAACAGCTCACGAACCTTGTCATAGAGCACAAACGTGCATTTCTCACGTTTCTGTGGGATGCCGTTTGATAGTGAAATACCGTTGATTGACAAGTTGCTGTATAGCCTTTTGTCAAGCTGTAGGACAAGGCTTTTCATCTGAGGTACAGAAGCATCTTTATGCTTATTGCCCCTCATTGAGCGAAGCATTGCGAGGACTGATTTCTGCACACGTATGATACCTTGTGATGGCACTTGTGGGAACTGTTCTCTTAGAACGTCATAACATTGGGAATGGACTGAAACGAGTGACAACGGAGTCTTTGCACTTGTTACCATATTGGCGCAAGTGTTGAACGCATCCCTTGTCTGAGCCAAAAGGCTCATCCAATGGTTTCGAGTTGCTTC